>Ga0222633_1000723_pt1 | contig 24911 bp, 19 predicted proteins | sample AntAcemetageno48_FD_179816 | JGI IMG/M metagenome (GOLD analysis project Ga0222633, IMG submission 179816) | Saline water microbial communities from Ace Lake, Antarctica - #48 | ecosystem: Environmental > Aquatic > Non-marine Saline and Alkaline > Saline | place: Antarctica: Ace Lake | collected...
CCCCCAGTACCAGCAGCAGCAGTACCAGCAGCCACCGCAGTACCAGCAGCCGCCGCCGCAGCAAGCGCCGCAGCAAGCGCAGCCCGTGAATCCCTGGAACCGCGCGCCCGCCGCGGCGGCGCCCGCTGCGCCGGTACCGGTACCGCAGCGCCAGGCCCAGGCGCGCCAGCCCGCGGCGCCCAAAGCGAAGCCCGCGGCGGCCGCGGCCGCGCCGGCTGCGCCCAAACCCAAACCAACGAGCTTTCTCGCCGCGGTGGGCGGCGGCGGCGGCGGCGCGGCGCCCAAGGGGCAACCCGCGCGCGTCGCGCAGCCCGCGGGTGGGCGCGGAGGCGCGCCTGTGTCTCGCGCGGGCGGTCGCGGTGTCGGCCCCGCGGGTGGCAGGGGCATGCCCGCGCCGAGAGCGGGTGGCAGGGGCCCCGCCCCCCCCCAAGGCGGCGACGGTTTGCTCCCCACTCGCATGGCTGTGCCCACCGGCGACTTCAACTTTGAAGCGGCGTTTGCGAAATTCTCGAAAGAGGACTTCGCGAACCAGCAAGCGCCAGGGCCCGTGGCGACGTACGTCAAGGACGACTTCTTCGACAGCATGAGCTGCGATGCCCTGGAGCGAGCCGCGGTGGCGGCGGCGCAAAACGCGCCGCAAGGGCGCTCGCGGTTCCACGAACAACGAAAACTCGACATGGACACCTTCGGCGCCGCGGGGGGGGTGCGGCGCGTGGACCAGATGACCCAAGGTGGCGGCCGAGGCGGCCGGGGAGACGCGGGACGGGGCGGCAGAGGCGACGCGGGACGAGGCAGGGGCGACGGCGGCAGGGGCCGCGGAGGCGGTAGAACGGTTTCGCACGGGTTCCAGTCCGCCACCGGTCGCGGCGGCCGAGGCGGCAGAGGCGATCGCGGTTAATTTTCAGGTGGTACGCGTTACGAAACACCGACGTCGTCGTCGCGGGAGTCAATTTTTAGACAAAGCCCCGGCCGTGGAAGACCGGAGTACGTCGACGAGCAGCCAAGCGCGTGTCGCGTTTATTGTGTCACTTTGTAACGCGATTGGTTTACACCCGAACGCCTCACCCTTTCGCGTCGTGTCCTTCGACGTCCTGAATATTCCCGCTGTCTCCAGCCGCTTCCGAGGAAAAAAAAACGCTCGTCCGCTCCTAGAAACCGAAAAAGCCACGACACCGCCCGAACCGACGCGGCACGCCCGCCTCGCGACACTCCTCGCGCGCGTACGTTCAACTCGCGTGTCCGCACCTCCGCGCGTTACCTCAACGCCGCACGCGACTCGCATGTCCACGCACGCCAAACACCAACCCTCGTTCGAAGAGATGACATTCACCGAACCCCGGACCGTGTTGTTCGCGGTCGGGGAAAAGGAAAGCATCGAGACCAAGCTTTGCTGGCGCTGGGCCAGGGACCACTTCATTGTTCCCAGTGACCAGATTTGGCTGGTGCACACCAGGAAAAAGCAGAGCGGCTGGATTCCCTTGGACAGCGTCAAGACTCTCAGCGACGTGTCCCTCGCGAAAGACTGGCTGCCGGGTGAGATCGCGCAGTCCATCCACGGCATGACGCACAAACTGATCGTCATCGACACCACGCACGACCCAGGAGAAGCCTTACTGAAGTTTCTCTCCTTGGAAACTCCAAGAGACGCGTTACTCGTCATGGGAAGCCGAGGCCGCACCGGCTGGACAAAGTACATGCTCGGCAGTGTCAGCTCGTACGTCGCGCAATACGCCCCGATTCCCCTCCTGGTGGTGCGCTCGCGTAAGTACAGGGACATCCCCGACCTCACCTCGGATTCCGTCGGCGCCGCGTACCTCGGCATGTCGAACCCCGGCGCGAGCCGCACCGTCGCGGTCGCGGTGGACGGAACGGAGTCCAGTGTCGCCATCGTCAAGTGGGCGTGCCTCAACGCGTTCAGAACGAGCGACAACATTCACGTGCTGCACTCCGCGGTGGACGAGACGCCCATTCAGTTCGCGGACGTCACGAAGCGGGTGAAAAAGTGCATGGACGTGTTGGGCGAGTTCCAGAAAGACGACGCCGCAGGGACCGCGACGTCGGTGCTTCTTGACATCAAAGGCGGCGATGTCCGCGATTTAATCGTGGATTACGTCGCCGAGCTCGGCGGTGCGGTCGACTTGCTTGTCATGGGAACAAGAGGGATCAAAGGTAACCTGAAACGCGCGGTGATGGGCTCGGTTTCGAGCTACGCGCTATCCTTCGCGAACTGCCCGGTGCTCGTCGTGCCGGCGGACGTCGCGCGCGAAGCCACGGGCCCGGAGGATGACGACGAAACCCCCGCAGCGTGAAGCTGAGGGATGACGTGAAGGAAAGACAAAACGCAAGAAAGACAAATCAAACGATAAAAGGCGTTCGGATCTACGGTCGACTTCCTTAGCTCGTTGTCGAAGAAAAAGAAAGAAAGACAAATCAACCTGCCGCTATCTGCGTGTTAATTCGGCGTCTAGTGTCCACTCCGCGTCGTCGCCTCCCCACCCGTCGTACGGTTCGACGCCGCGGTCACCGCTACCGCGCCGTTGAGGGAGGGTGACGCGTTCTTCCGCGTACACCGAGTCGCCGTACACCGAGTCGCCGTCGTCATACACGGACTCGCCGTCCCACTCCGACGTTCCCGGCGAGCGATCATGCTTACTTCGTTTCGTGGACGTGGAGGGTTCGTCGTTAAACTCGGTGTGGGAAGTCTCCTTCGTTCCGCCCAACCGCTCGTCGCCGGCGTTCCCAACCGCCCCTTTCCGCCTCGCGCCGTACCACTCCAAACACGGCAGCACCTCTTCCTCTAGAAGCGCCTTAATTTCGACGCGCGTGGGTAACTTGGTGCAGAACATGGTTTCCACGGCGGGGATTATGTCGTGCTCGACGATACGGGACATGGCCTGATAAATAAAAGAAAGTGTCAGTCTTGTACGGGAACACAGTCTTGGGATTTGGGAAATGCAATACGTACCCGGACCGCGTGCGCCTTCGTGTATCCGGCGGCGCCTTTGTCCGGCGCCGACGGCGGCACCAGGTCTGTACCCAAACCAGGCGGTGTGAGGTGATGCCGGGCGTTCGCTCGGAGGGGCAGACCAGACACGGTGTCCACGCTGGGTGGCGCGCCCACGGCTTGGAGTTCTTGAAGCCAGCGCTTGGCGTTCGCGCGAACGCCGACCGCGGCCGGTAAAACTTTGTCCGCGTCGTTCGCCCTCGCCGCGGCGGCGAAGTCCTCCGCCGCGGTTTGCGTTCCAAACGAAACCGAAAGGACACCGCGTTCCAGCAAACGCACGCGTTGGTGAAGCACGGTTATGTCCACCTCCAGCGATGCGTTTTGCGTGACTTTTGTTTCCAGACGAAACCGCGCGCCCTCCGCGACGCCGCGCGTCGCCACGAGGGAAGCTTCAACCTCACCTACCCGTCGCTCAAGCACCGCGACCTGCCGCTCACCTTCGTCCGCGCGCCGCTCGCTGGCCTCCGCCGCGCGCTCCGCGGTTGCCGCGCGCGTGCGCGCCTTGTCAAGCCTCGACGCGGCGCGTTCCTCGAAGCTGTCGCATCGCGCGGTCGCGTCCGCGGCCACCCTCAGCGCCTCATCTCGATCACTTTCAGTACTCGCCAACGCGGTTTGCAACGCGAGTAAACGGGCCTGCAAAACGAACACCTCCTTGTCCGGGACGCGCAGGTGGTCACGGAGGTGCTCGGGGACACCGTCCGCGGAGTTCACACGCGCGCGTGAGTCCTCGGTGTGGAACAGGCGCGACAAAGGAGCGCGCTCATCACTCATCGTGGGGGCGACATCGGAACGGTAACGCGCGCACCGAAGAATGATGCATCGTTGCTGAAGTGTCGGGCGCGTCTCATCATCGACGAAATCCGCCACACGAAGACGATATTTCCCGTTCGTATGCGTTTCAGTCACAAAACAGAAACCCTTTCTGTTCTCTCGCCGCGCGCCCGCTTCGTCACAGCGACGCACGCGACCCAGGCGGAACGCTGGGCTTGCATCGGGTCGTCGAGCGCGTCGAGCGCGACCATGTTGCGACACGCGACGAAAACCCTGGGCGCCAGGTTGGTTCCGGCGCGAGCCTCTGGGGTGAATTTCTTCCACGCCAGCCCCTTGGTCGAGTCCAGTCTGCCAAAGAAGAACGGTACGCGTCCCTCATCTTTCGCTTGCTCCACCGACTGTGGCGCGTACAATGCGATGACGTTCGTTACTGACCCTGTGGTTTCATCTCGCGCACGCACACAACAGGCACCACGCAAGTCGGTGAAGGTCCCAAGGCTCTTTCATCGTCGGTCGCGCCCTCGGATCTTACCGGAGGTGCGCATCCCTGAAAAAACTTCCCTCCAATCCCCTTGGCCAAAAGAAAATCCTTCGACGCGGGCGGTTTCGCCGCGTAGCCGTACCGTCGTCTCCAGGGAAAGACCCCACCCTTACCCATCACCCTATGTTTCCACTCAATCCAAACGCAGTTCTCGACGCGTCCGCGCAAACCCTGTTCCTAACCGAGATGTTCCGAGGCATGTCGTTGACGATGAAGTACTTCTGGGAGCCGAAGGTCACGATCAACTACCCGTTCGAAAAAGGACCGCTGTCGCCTCGCTTCCGCGGAGAGCACGTGCTTCGGCGGTACCCCACGGGCGAGGAGCGGTGCATCGCGTGCAAGCTGTGCGAGGCTATCTGCCCCGCGCAGGCGATCACGATCGAGGCGGAGGAGCGCGAGGATGGCAGCCGCCGCACCACGCGCTACGACATTGACATGACCAAGTGCATCTACTGCGGCTTCTGCCAGGAGGCGTGCCCGGTCGACGCGATCGTGGAGGGGCCCAACTTCGAGTACGCCACGTACTCGCACGAGGAGCTGTTGTACGACAAGGAGAAGCTGCTGAACAACGGGGACAAGTGGGAGAAGGAGATCGCGAAGAACCTGGCGAGCGAGGCTTTGTACCGCTGAGCGCGCCGTCCTTTCGAGGCGCAGCGTCGAGCCGTTGACTTCGCCAAGAGCGCCCACGGGTGGTTACACAATACCCACGCACTGTAAAAACGTACATCTTCCGTTCAACCTGAAGCATTGATGCCCTGTATTCTATCCTCGAAGGACAGCGAATGATGAACTTTCGACGTTTTCACATTTTTCGTCGTTTCTGTGCTTTGAAAACCAGCACTGGCTCCAGGCGTCTCTGATCTTTCCCCCTTCACAACTCCACGCGCGGCAACCGGTGTTGACGAATTGTCGCCAATCGCACGGTAGCCAGCTCGGCCAATAGGCGAGTTGGCGAAGGATGGCGTCCTTCTGCGTTGCGCCGCCAGTGGCGGCGCACGCGCGGCTAGGGACTCGATCTTTCAAAGGTGCGAGCGATAGGTCGGCGCCGGCGTCATCGTCGGGGCGAGATGCGGTACGTTGTGGCTCCATGGGCCGCACTGTGTGTCGATCTGAGGTACATCATTGCAGAGGCGTGTATCGAGCGAAACTATCCGTGGGTTGTGACGTCGGTCGTGCCAGCTCTCGAGCGCGGCGGACGCTTCAGCGTCGTGAAAGTCACGGCGAAGCAACTGCTCCTTCGCCTGACGACGACGACGACGACGAGGGCGCGGGCGCGGGCGCGGGCGCGTTGGATAGCGCGGAGGAGAAAGAAGTGGTCGAAACGACGCCTCGTGGTAGCCCTTGTTGGGCGGATAAATGGTTAAAGGTTCCGAAGGAAGGGTTCTGCGAGGTGCCGTGGAACGGAGGGACGGTGTTCGGCGTGATGTTCCTGTGGTTCGCGTCGTTCTTGTTGGTCGGGCACGTATGTTTGCCAGCCGCGGTGAGCTGGCTCGGGTTTAATTGCAGAGAGCTCTCCACGCGCGGTGTGGCGATGTACAGTTTAAGTGCGGACGTGGTGGAGATGTGCGTTGGTTTGGGGGTACTTTTCCAGTCTCTTCGCCCGTATTTTCCCCTCCCTAAACGGTGGTTCCCGGTGCGCCTAAACGGAGGGTGGTGGAAAGAAGTGTTGCTCGGGTGTACGGTGTTTCCCGCGGTGAGCGCTTTGAACACCCTGAACAGTCGGCTGATGCCGCTTCCCGTCACGGCGCTTCCCGTGCCGCCGTGGGAGCAATCGCTTCTCGCGAATGACGCCGTGTCCATCGGGTTCTACGTCGCGGTGGTTTCGTTCGTCGCGCCGGTGTGGGAAGAGACGATCTTTCGCGGTTTTCTTTTGCCGTCCTTCACCAGGTACTTTCGAATGGACGTTTCCATTTTGTCGAGCTCGCTGATTTTCGCCCTCGCGCATTTCAGCATGGAGCGTTTGATTCCGCTGACGTTTCTGGGTGTGCTCATGTGCGTGGTGTACCTTCGGTCGAAAAATATCCTGGCCCCCATCATCTTGCACAGCTTGTGGAACGCGTTTGCGTTCGTCGAGCTCGTCGCGAACCCGGCCGCCGTGATCACCTGGGTCACCGCGCTTTTCGGCGTGGGAATCTAGCTTAGAACGAGTGTCTTGCTATTACAAGTTCTAATAGACACGGCACAAAAAATCGAAAATCTTCATAGTCCTTCCCGGCTCTCGCGTTGTGGTAGGTAACACACATGTTGTACTCTTATTTACCACACTCGCCTCAAAAGCTGGACATCTCGTTATCGTTCGTCATCAACGGCTTCGCGCTTCTCTCTTCTCGCAGGCGAACAAACGCCACACTTCCAAATCCAAACACGATTACAAGCGCCAACACGACGACCACCGCAGTCATAGCCTGTAGCTGCGCTTTCACGACGTCGATATCTCTTTCGCCGCTGGGTCCCCACGCCGTCGGAGCCGGCGCGGGTTCGCCGGGCGCGCCACAAGTGCAGTTACCCGCGAGCGGAGATCCGACGTTGTACACTTCGCACGGGTTAAAGACCGATAAATCGTCCACTTCAGGTTTAAAATCGAGGAAATCGTAGTAGTGCAGCACTGGAACGCCTCGCATGCCGCTGTCAGACCGGACGACGATACGGGATAGCATTCGGTGGTAGGACTCGCGTCGAACCATCCACGACGAAATCGGAAAGTAGAATTCGTAGACGTAGGAGATGGACGCGGAGGGATCGCTGAACGACGGTATCGTTACGTTTCGCGACCATTTCTCGCACGGGATGCCGCGAACGACGCCAGCTTCTGTGACCCCGTGATACACGTCAGGCGTGTCCCCGGTCACGCGAAGAAAATCCGCCGTGGTTGACATCCCATCGCCGCTGCCGCGCAGAAACATCGGAAAGTGTCCGTCTGATATCTTGTGGCCTTCGCAGTACCCTGAAGCGTGCGTCTGATTTTGATGCATGGACATATATATATCGTGCACCGGGTTCATGATACGAGTCTGCTTAGAGTATGAGGAGTGTTCATCAATCCGCAAGTTGTTCGTCGCGGCATCGTACCATTCGTGGCGAAGCATCGAGTACGATACGGCTTCCAAGCCTTCACCCTCGTGATTGATGTTAGCCTCGATGGTCGCGCTCCACGATTCCGGGAGATTTGGGAGATGAGGCTCCAGGTTACAGCACGCGATTCGGGAGCCATCGGGAGCGTGAACGACGACGGAGGCAGCGCGCTCATAATCCACGAGATACGCACGGGTCGTGTTTGCATCTGTGGTGCGTCAAAGAGCGAAAAGAATATTGTCAGCTGCTCAGCTCCCTCGCCGCAAAATATATGGCAATCAGGGAGGCGGAATGTGGTACCATGGTAAAAGGAAATACTGACCTGTGGGAGAAGGAATTCCCCCAGGGAAGTTATGCTCGACCGTAAAGATGTTGTCACCTCCGTCTACACCCGCGACGTCATATAAAAAGTGAGATCCACCGTTCTTTGTCTCGCATCTCGTGGAATGGATGTGAGAAGTGGTCGAAAAGGCGGCACCATTCGGCTCGGGCTGGACCGCAAGTTTCACTTCAAGTAATGATTGACCCGCCGTATGATTGACAATCCGTCCTGTTCCCGCCGCGACGTAATTGAAGTGTTCGACATACGTATCAATGGGTGCCGAGAGGGACAACGTCGCTTGGAGGACTGGCACACCCCAGTTATCAGCATCGAAAAGGATGACCGGGAACTCGCACTTGGCGTACTCGCTAAACTCCGCCACAACGCCCCCCAGCGTTAGCATCACGAGAGCCAGAATTCGCATGCCGGCACGTGTTCTTGTCATCAAGGACGACACGATGATCCCCTAGCGTATCTTGCGCTAGAGGAAGTGAAGGAGCGACGCGTTCGACCCGGTGACGTGCTCTAATTTATTTATAAGTTTCGGTCCTTTTCAAAAGAATATTCGAGTACGCATTTTTCTGGGAAGCATCGACGCACAACGACGCGCACACGCCACCCTCTGTAATGATTTCCGACGCAGCACATACCGCCATGACTGCCACGAGCGGTGGCATCGCGACCTTCACTACTCCCGCGAGTCTTGCCGTCGCGGGCGAGGCCTTCCTCGGCCTCCCCAACCACCTCGTCGTCACTCACATTCTCAGTTCTGAGCATTTCGACGACCCCGCCGATCTCGCGCGGCTCCCAGCGGTGAGCCGCGCGATGCGCGACGCGGTGGCGGCGACGGGGCTTGAGTTTGAGGAGCTTGATGAAGATCGTGCCGTGAACCTCGGTTGTTTAAGCGCGGTGAAGCGCCTGCAACGGGGAGGGCGCCTGTCGCGTCAAGAATACCTTTGTCAGGCAGCGGCGAGGAGCGGACAGCTCGAAGAGTTGAAGGCGTTGCGCGCGGACAACACACCGTGGGACAGAAAGACGTGTTGGGCGGCAGCAAGGGGTGGCCAACTCGAGGTGTTGCAGTGGTCGCATGCGAACGGCTGACTGTGGGGCGCAAGCACGTGCGAGATGGCGGCAAGGGGCGGGCACCTCGAGGTGCTGCAGTGGGCGCGCGCGAACGGCTGCCCGTGGAACGGGAGAGCACTGAACATCGCAGCTCAAAACGGCCACGAGACGGTGGTGCGGGCGCTTATCGAGGCGGGCGCGGACGTTAACAAGGTAAAGGATAACGGCTTGACGCCGCTGTACGTCGGCGCTCATAACGGCCACGAGACGGTGGTGTGGGCGCTGATCGATTTGGGCGCGGACATCAACAAGGCAAGGGATAACGCCGCGACGCCGCTGCTTATCGCCGCTCAATTTGGCCACGAGACGGTGGTGTGGGCGCTGATCGATTTGGGCGCCGACATTAACAAGGCAAAGAATAACGGCGTGACGCCGCTGTACATCGCCGCACAAAATGGCCACGAGGTGGTATTGCTGGCGCTTATCGAGGCGGGCGCGGACATCAAAAAGGAGGATTATAACGGCGTGACGCCGCTGTACATCGCCGCTCAAAATGGCCACGAGGCGGTGGTGCGGGCGCTTATCAAGGCGGGCGCGGACGTCAACAAGACGAGGGATAACGGCGGGACGCCGCTGCTTATCGCCGCTCAACAGGGCCACGCGGCGATTATCCAGATTCTCAGGGATGCCGGCGCGGTGTGATGACGGAAACGCTGGCGCGTATTGCTCCCAAACCGGGTGGATGCATTCAGCGCACGTTGTGACGAGCGCGCGATTGTGACACTCTCTTTAGAAAAGGCTCTATTTATGTTCTATTCGTACCTGATGCCGTTTTCGCGTCCTGTTTTTTCCTCCCCTTCGGCTCCTGCTTCTGTTCCGGAATCGGTGCGCTGCTGCAGCACCAGCAGCACGTGGTTTCTTCCTCGACGAAGGGAGATTTCCCGCCGTTGTCTTTCCCCGAAGCCTTGAACGAGCTTTTCGGGGAGATGGCCATCTCCGCCGGCGGCGTCGTGGCGTCATCCAGCGTCCAGTTCAGCACGGACATCTGACTCGTCAGAATTTCTTCTATCGTCAGCAGGCTTTCACACGTGTCGTTGAGCTGACTGAGCCTCGCCACCGGCGGGCTCTTTTCCTTTTGACTCGTCGGAGACAGCAGACCGAGTCCGGAAAGGAGACTGGCCAAAGGATCGATGGGAATCTGAATATACTCATCAAGGCGCTTGGCCGAGTATCGGAGCTCTCGGAACATCTCATCCGAAACCTTTCCATTTAGGATTTGCTGTGACCCTGGCAGGTCTTTCATTTCCATCACGCACCGTAACACCTCCGTCTTTCTCTTTTCAAACTCCGCCAGCGGTGCGGGTAACTCGTGTCCAGCCTGCTTCGTTCGCCTCACCGCGAGGTCACAAAGCGCCTCGACATCCCTCAGCCGTTCGAGATACCCACTCAGCGTGTCGTCTCTTTTGAACTTCCTCGACGCTGCTGACTTTGCAGAGCCGACACTCGAAGCACTGGGAGCGCGCGTCCAACTCTTGTCTAGCGGTACCCGAACCGGCGCAGGCATCCGTAGCGGCGACGAAAGCGACTGAATCTCTCCAGCCCCGGCTCCGCGAACGAAATCCCGGGACGTCCCGGACCGACCAGAACGACCGGACCGTGTTGACCGTGCATCCGGGCGCGAGGGCGTGCTCTCGCCACGAGAACGCTCCCGTCGCCCTGAGCTCGACGGCACACCCGGATCTCGCTCCTTGCCGCTCATGGCGCGCGCGCCTGCCGAGTGTGGTGCAATGTACCTTTCGTGACACAACGAAGGGCAAAATCTGGAAAACGCCCGACCATGCGACCTACAAATCGGAAAAAAAACAATAAATCAAAGTAACCCTGGGGTTGATGGTCTATTTGCCTCGATGCAGAGAAAAAATTCACCTCCACACTCTTGCTGAACCATTAATTAGAAGCCTTTCCGAGACGTGAGAGAGCGCCAAAAATGATTCAGAGGTAGAAGGCGCGATTGTCTAGCGAACACGAGAAACGACACACAAATTAATGCGCTGAATCATAACCAAAGTGCCCGTGTTACCCCGAGCCTTGAAATCCGCAAGATCCGCGGTTTTAACGTCCTTCTCGAAAGATGCGAAGTGACAAATTACCTTCACCAGGAGTACGGAAACATCCAGAGGAACCGATTCATGCAAAATAGACGGTGGATGCGAGTAAACTGCAATACCTTTGAAAATTGAATATAACGCTTTATCAGGTGATTTAGCCGTGGTATGGTGCCCATATCGAGCATGGTGGTACGTACTGCGTTGTCTGTCCATATCTGTAGGATGTATAAAAGAATTCCAATCGCGGGGATCAAGATGACCGACTTTGTATTTCTCCGGTTCAGGCAGTTCTGAAGTGCCAGTCGTGAAACAATCAGGCAGTCATCAACGCCGTAGATCTTCAGCGCAAACACACCATCTACGTGAACTGGACTTCGACGTGTGTCAATGTCGAGCACATGCTTGCAGAACTTTCGAATACGCGCACGTCATTGACGGTTTCCGATGCAAAGGTCCATCGACCCAAAACTCAACGAACAAAAGATTCAAGTAAAACGCTCCTGAATTTATCTTACAAGCAGAGAAACACTTCTTTTCTAAGCGCTTTGAATTATTTTCTTAGCCCTTTCCTCGTCTTTCTAATATCATTTGAGTGAGCGTTTTCCATAAGCGCTTGTCGAAGTCTTTCGGATGTCCATACACGCATGCGAGTTTGTCGCCAGGTCATGGAGCTCACGGGTGGTTGTCCTTGCAACGTCAACTCATCGCTGTCCATGGATTGCGTTGCATGCTACTATCTCGTGGAGCGTGGAGAGCTTCCTCTTGTCTTGATGATACGGACATTTTTGTTGTTGATGTCGTCGCGTGATCTCAGCCGGAGCTCTTCGCGCTAGCTAAAGGAATCCCAGCCTACCCTTTATCGATGCACTTAGTTCAGGGGTCATGGCCACAACATCGCTGAAGCGTGATTTGCAGGTTCCACGTTGGTGCGCACCACGGTACGTTAGCGACACTTGTCAGTCCTTTGAATGCACACGAGAGACCGTGTCCTTCTATATCTTCTGAGGATGATGTTTTATCGACCCTCGAGCGTTTCCTCGACAGTCCTGAAGAGGTTGTCTCGATTGGCGTTGCTGCTCACAACGCGTGCGAGGACTCGTCCAACCAAATCCAGTGGATTCGGCGCTTTTACCGCGCCTTTGCCATCGTCGGGTGACTGTTAAACTCGCGGAACAGGTTTTGGAATTGACCATCCCAGAGAAAGATAAGTGGCAGGCGCGTATTTTTGGCTTACAGTTTCCCGAGGGTTCGGGTATGACTGAGCACAACCACACAAATGTCTGACGACGGTGCGAGCATATTGTTTTTTTTCGATGTTATGATTCTTCGAATTAGAAAAAAGGTAGTCAGTGCGAAGGCACTTCCAAGCTATATCTACCCCCACCCCCTACGATTACACCAGTTTGTCCATTATACTCGAGTTGGCCTTCTCCAATTTCATTAGATTATCGTACACGCCCAAGATCTTTTGACTGTTAATCTCTAGTACCAGCCCGCCAACCACGGTCTCGTCGAGCACGGTGTACGCCTTTGGCGAGTTGAAAATCAAGTCAAGCTCGCACACGTTCTCGAAGACTCGATCGAGAGTTTCGACGTATACCTGGATGAGATCGAGCATCGCCAGCTCCGACTCCGACCTGTCACTGAGAATGCAAAAGTACAGCGTCGCGAAGTGGCGGTACACGAGTTTGGTATCCGGACCGAAGGTTTTCTCGTCATCCACGAAACTACACAGGTGATCGGGGCGCCCAGTGACAATCTTATACACCGTCTGACACAGCTCGGTCTGCTTGTCCACACCTAGCTGCTCGTAAAAGCGGCACAGGCGGACCATGGCGTGGTTGTTCACCACGATGAATGCTTTGATCATGGTGGCTTTCTACGTTCGTCTCGAATCACAACGGAGAATTACCGAAGAATGCGCGCCCACCTGAAACGTAAGAATCGCTGGCCAGAGGATTGGCGCAGAGACTGGCGCTTGGCTTGCGATGAAGGGCGCCGAGGACGGTCCGTGTCTACGTGAGAAACACACGCGGCGCGTCTGTTCCGAGCGCGCGGGTTTATCCGCGTGCGTGGATCAGTAAGCGTCGGAAGGCAACGGAGATGTCATTCCAGGCCGCGGCCCGCTGTTTTGATATTTTGTTTTTGCGTTCTCGCCGATTTCGGGATTTCGTTTTCGCTTCGTCACTTGATTAGGAGATTCAGCCCGTTACCGCCAGCTCGTTCTCCTCGCGCTCCACTATCCAACGTGCACGCCCACCGTTCGTTTAATCATGGGTGCTACTACGTCGCGATGCGAGGAAGCTGAGGAGGCTGAGCCTTTCGAGGAGGTACGTTCTGCGAGTGAATATCTTCGACTGCGCGTCTCGATTTCGCGGTTTCCCCAGTCACGTTTACCGTCCCCGTACAGGAGAAATGAAAGAGCCCTAGCAAGACCCCAACCCTAACATTCGCACCCTTTCCCACGTCTTCAGGTTGAGGTGGAAGAGCCCGCCGCGGAGGAGGAGGAGGAGGAGGAAGCTGCCGTTGAAATTAAGGTGCGCATCTGCACTACGCGTGACCGCGCTCGCGCAAAACCCAAAGATCGAGGCTTTCCGATCCCTCCCGCGCCTAAAGATATTCTGGCTAACTTCGTTTCTTCCACCCACAGATTGAGACGGCGCCCTTCGACCCTCGCTTCCCCCAGACGAACCAAGCTAAGCATTGCTACACCCGTTACAACGAGTTTCACAAGTGCGTGCCCTCTGCTCCCCGGCGTCATCGACGGCACCAATCAAAGACTTCCTCAAATCACCCCGATTGCATGTTGGTTCCTGTCTCAGAATGCTGACAAACTTCTTTCCTCCCTCCGCCCGCTCTGCTCTTCCTTTTCTACGTCTCAGGTGCAAAGCGCAGAACGGTGAGGATGACGAAGAGTGCGAGAAGTACGCCAGGTACTATCGCTCGATGTGCCCTACTGATTGGGTGAACAAGTGGAACGAGGAGCGCGAAGCCGGTACCTGGCCCGGACGCTACTAAGGAGAGACCAGACGGCGATGTACAACAAACCGCGCTGGTTGTGACTAGCTAGACCTTTCCTGCTTGTCCGTAAAATTAAATACGCTACACCCGCTCATCTCCCGCGAAGCCACTCGCCTGAAAGCGTCCACGAACCCTGGACGTAAACGCGGTCCCAGAGGTTTCCGAAAGAGTCCAGCGCCGGCCGAGCGTCGAGGTGCATGGCAATTGGCGAGCGCGGGTCCAATGATTTCGCGTTGTAGAAGTCGATGACGTATCGCACGTCCACGCCACATCGATCGACGACCCAGTCATGACGGTCAAAGGGCAGTTTGAAGCCAAGAAAGTTTAGAAACCTGGCTTTCGGGCTGTAGTCGCGCGGTCGTCCGCGAAACTTGAGCAACTTTGGACAGTCGCACTCCGCGGCGTGCAGTCGCTCCCACTTCAGTACCTCTTCCCAACACCGCTCGTTGACCGCGTTGTGTATGGAAATGACGTTGGACATGTCGTCCTCACCTGGGTTCCAACCCTTGCGTACGATGGCGTTGTAAAACATTTGTTCGCTTGGATACCGCCACGTGCCCGCGGCGCCGCGTTGGTGCTCGGGCAGAGCTTTGTTCCTCTCGCTAATCGGGATCGTCGACGACACCCTGTCTTTTGACAGCTTCCCACTCTGTTGCAGCGCTCGTGTTTGATCTAGGTCGGGCATCATGTTGCTCGGATTCACAGATGACGGCGAGGTGAGATCGTTCGGGGCTTCGGCCGAACCAGATCCTTCGCACGCCTTTCCGCTCGCGATGCGTGCGAAAAGCGAACTTGCTTCATCCTGTGTGATAGGAGGCTTCGATGCCTTGCTGGCTGAGCCCCACCCGAACAACCCCATGATCGCGTCCACTCACCCCTAAGCGCGTGCCCGGCAAGCCGTGTGTGCGTGCGCGAAGCCTGTGTTCCCTCCTATGAGTGCACTTGCGGATTTCGCAACGTCGACAGTTGTCGAAAAAGAGAGCAGCAGTTTTACGGTTTTCGCGCATTCGTCGATATTAACGCAACACGCATTCATCCAGAAGGCCGTGTTATTCGTCTCGCCGTGATGGTGGTACACTATTCGTAAGCTCTTTGGTAAAATCTGGGGCGCGAGATGATGAGCTCGAAGTTGCATTCATCCAGAAGGCCGTGTTATTCGTCTCGCCGTGATGGTGGTACACTATTCGTAAGCTCTTTGGTAAAATCTGGGGCGCGAGATGATGAGCTCGAAGTTACGTACAGGTGACGTTGTGTTTGATTCTATTCTCGTGTTTTACATAAGTTAGTTAATTCATATGATGCAAAGACCCTCAGAGTCTAAGCTCCATACAGTCGGCTACTCAGTTGATTAAGTTTTTCGGAGCTTCATTTCCAATCCAACTTTGACTGCTCGACGACGTATTCAGCCAAACCCCGCACCTCTTCGTCGGATAACCTCGCCCCGAACGTGCACTGACCTTTGGGCTGGCAATCCTGACTGTATCCTGGCATTTTGTTCTTGCCTCCGTATATCAGGTTGTAGATGGTATCCGCGTCGTTCACTCCATTTCGCTGTAAGTCCATCGGGAACAAGGATTTTCCTGCACTGACCACGTTTCCCCCAGCAGCGTGGCACCCAGCGCACGTCTTGTTGAACGTCTCGGCCGAAGTGTCCGCCAGCGCAGAGCCTGCGCTGAGTGTCACCGCCAAAGCTGCCGCGGTGGAGAATAACACACGTTTCACAGCTCCTGTTTCATGGGGCTCATGCGCCCTCCCGATGCTCGCCCAACAAAAAACCCGCGAGGCATCCTGCGACGAAACAGCAGTTTCGCGGTTCCGAATGACGGTGTAGGCCATGCAGCCCCCCACAAGGCGGCTTCTGTCAGCAATCTTTCTGTGACATCCAGAGCCATCGCTATCCCTAGGAATAACCCCCCAAGTTCCTCGTCGACACGCTTTTCCCGCAGTCGCCGACTTCTGGTTCGTCGAAATCAGCGTCGTCGAAAGCATCAGTGGCATGGCCATTGATGTTGTGTCGAGGCCTGCGCAGGCTAGGAGTGGACAGCCGAGAAATGTTGAAACGTGATGAGGAGCACTTTCTCGCGAGCGAAAATCCCGGCACGTGGCAAGCTCTCTGAGTGGTTGAAACAGGCCGAGGAATCTCGCCACTTCAGCGCGCGCGCTCAGACCCACGGCAGCTCTGAACGAACGCGTGTGACCTCATCGTGTTCTGAACGTTAACGTGTTAACCGTCATGTCACTCGCGACCGCCGCTTGCACGTCGACGGTCACCCGTCCGGCGTTCGCCGGAAGCGCGCGGCGGTCGACAGGTAAATCTAATCTCAAGAACGCCCGTGTGGAAACCGCGTCACCACGCTCCGGACGCGTGGACCTCGCGGCTCCGCGACGGTGTGTCCGTCACCGCAGGGGTCATTTGCAAACGTGCGCGAGTGTCAATCTTGGTGACGCGCAGTGGTACGTCAACCAGGGAGTCGCCGCGGCTGTTATCCTCGGTGGCTTCGTCGTCACGGGTGGGCTCAAGGAGCTCGGTTTTGGTGGAAAGAAAGAGGAAGAGAGAGATTACCGCGAGGACCCGGACGAACCGTGCAACATGTGCGAGGGCACCGGCCGCGCGGTGTGCGCGTGTACGCGGTGGTCTAACGACGGCGAGGGATGTGAGACCTGCGGATACACTTGCGTGACATTCTGCCCCGCCTGCCGCGGCGGCGGCAAAGCCATGCGCGTGACTCTGGAGATTCCCGTGGAGAACGACGAGTTGGCTGACATGGCTCGGGAAAAAGGGAACCGCTTCCAAGGTCCGTCTCCGTTCCTCGCCGCGATCGCGGCGCCGCCCTCGTTCAGCTCTGCGTCAGAAGAAATCGGACGCGTGGCGATGGACGGCCCCGTCTTGCACGCCGTGGTTTCTGAGCCAAAAAACTCTGAAGGCGCGCCGGGCGGGGAAAACGACGGAGGAGACCCGTCGTCGTCCAAAGACGATGAGTTCTACGCCCAGTCCGGCGAGGCGATTCGCACGTTACGTGAAGACTACCCGACTTTGCTCCAGAAACAGATGTCCTGGGGTATCTACCGCGAAGACGTCGGGCTGGTGGACGAGACGGAATCGTTTGGGCACGTGCGCGGGCACGTCGTGGCGAGCGGCTTGAAAGACTACAAGCGATGCCACAAGTGGCTGCGCACCGCGGCGGCGGTGATTTTCAGCCACTCGGAGGTGCAAGTGACGCGGATCTGGAGCCCACTGGGAATGAGCGGCGACCGTTCCATTAAAGTGCGGTGGAGTATCAAGGCGCGGCTGCGCATCGTGGGCGGCCTCACCGAAGAGGCGCACTTTGACGGCATCAGCGAGTACAAGCTGGACAAAAGCGGATTCATCTACCAACACACCATCACGGATCTGGACTGGGACTTGGCGCAAATGCGCGATCGCATCGTAGATATGGGCAACGTGCTAGGCCAACGCGCTCGCGAGCCTCAGCTCGGCAGTGGACAGTGGTTCAGGGATCTCGTCCCGGCTTGGTTTACGAACAGATCGTGAATGCGACTAGAATACTGTATCAAAACATACTAATCACACACGCCGCAAAAGAAGCGGCGATGTCTAGAGCTAGAGCCTGTTGTAACACCTAATAGACTACATTCAAGTCGGTCGAGTCACTGCTAGGAAAGAATCGCCTTGGTAGGAGCGAGGGTTATTATGTCAGCGTGAGTCCAACTTTTTTTTTTTTGAGTCCAACTTTTTCGTGTCAAAAAAAAAGGCGAGTAGAATCGTGGCCGAGAAAAACACGGAGCCTCATGCGTCAAGGCGTGCCTTGCGAGCATTATTATCGACAGGACCAGGCGGCCTAATTACCAGCGTGCCAAAGTCATCCGTTAGCGATACTGAGGGGCATCATCGGCTCCGGGAAATAGCGTGTAGGGAGGTGGACACACGCGGTGTCGAACGCAAATCGGAGAGAAAACCTCGGGCTTGGCGGCGGCTGCAAAGTGGGGAAAGACCACGCGCAAGGGCAATTACCCGGTGTTGCTATCGCCGTTTGGCGTCGTTCATATCCGTGGCACCATCGAGCCCGGTGCGGTACCCGTCGTGTCGACCGCGCCTAAAGTTCTGGCGCGTTTGGCACAGAGCGCGCTTCTCGAAGACGATGATTTACGATAGAAGATTGATTCTGTCGCGTTTTTTGTCTTTTTCTGCAACTTTTTCGTTATACAAGAGCTCAATCCTCTATCGGTAGATGTGAATGCGGCCGCTCGCAGTACCGGCGGCGATGATGTTCCTGGTGGGGTGCACGGCCATGCGCGAGGCGATGGCGGTCATCCGCTCCGCGTCCGAGAGTTTCGCGGCGAGGCTACCCGTCGCGGCGTCGAAAACCTCGACCTCGCGCTTCATGCTCCCCACGACGACGCCATCCGCGCCCGGCGTCCACACCGCGCGGAACGGCAACACCCATCGCCCGGTTTGGTTGTTGTGGCGAATCCGGAGCGCGGATTTCGGATCCTCGTCAATCGACCCACCCTTTGGTCGCCACACCCTAAGCAAATCGTCGTAGCACGTCGTGAGAAGGCTTCCCTTGCCGTCTGGCGAGAAGTACGCGGCTTGGCACGACTTTGAGTGCTGCAGCAGCGACAGTGGCTTCGCGCCCTGGCCCGTCTTACGCACGTCCCACACGCACACGGTTTGATCGCCGCACGAAGTCGCTATGGTGCGCTCCGCACCAGGCTCCAGGTGAATGGTGTTGATTTTCTTTTGGTGCAGCTGCACCGCGGGAGAGGCGATCTTCCCCGAACGCGCGTCCACGACTTGGTAGTTGCCTCGGTTGTCCGTCAGGTGAATCGTGCGGCCGTCAATCGAGACGTCGCACGCGCTGAACTCGTCCTCGTCCTCGGTGGCGAAGAGCTCGACGAAACTTTTCTGTTCGATGTCAAGCGCGCGAACAGCCCCGTCGTACGCGGCGGTGATGAGCTTACCTGCAAGACCGCCTCTTCCCCATTTCAAGTGACACACGTACGACCCGTGCGGTTTGAAATACAAAACGCCGTCTTCGCTGCCGTCGCCGTCTTCCTTGGCGGCGCCGTCGCCGTCGTTGTCCACGCGCCAAAGTCCGATGTTCCCGTCTTTGTCGCCCGCGCCGACGAGAACCGGTCCGCCGGGGTCGTAAGGCGCCATGTCAAGGTGAGTCACGCCTCTGGGAACAACCTTAGCCACGGACTCGTTCATCAGCGTTAGCTTTGACTTTGACACGCCGGCCGCGGAGGTTGGGGGAAACGCCAGTTCTCCCTTTTTCGCGTTTGTTTTCGACACGGAGTCGAAGGATTTGTTGAACGCCCCAGCGGTGAGGAACGTGCCTGTTTTGAAATCACCCGATTCTTTAAGCGGTGCGCCGAGGTGGTCGCGAAGAAAATTGATGAACGCCTCGTCCGCGCTCTCGTCGCCGTTGATTGACGCCAACAAAACCGGTCCCTCCGGTCGCGACAGACCTCGCTCAATCTCTCCGTTCCACCCACCCGTGCTCGTGCCGTTCGCGAGAAGCACGGTCCCGTCCCTGCGTTCGAGGTCGATCCCGCCCGCGAGATTAGGGTCAGGTGCTTCGTTCCGGACGCGTCCGCTTCGACGCAACGGACCGGGTTCCGCTTTCGGCGCGGCTTTGCGTTTCGCGCCGATGCCTCGCTGAATGGGTCCCGTTTTCGTCGCCGCGGTTTCAATTTCCGCCGCGAGGGTTCCGATGTGCAGCGCTTGCATGCGCAGCTTGTTCCGTGCGATGTGCGCTTCCCTTTCGCGCTCGAACTCGGTCAAGCCGTCACCGGGAGGGCTTTCCGCGACAGGCGCCTTGGGCGTCGCTTTCGCCGCCGGGGTGCCCACCGCCGCGCGGGCGCCGCGCGTCGTTCGCGCCAGCGTCAACTCAGTTTTGCCTCCCGCCTTGTTTGTCGTTTTCGCCAGCGTAACCTCCGCAACCGATACGCTCGTTCTTTGGTTGCTTCGTTTGGATCGTTTCTTCGCCCCGGCGTTCGCGTCGTCGTCCACACCGAGCGCGGTAAACACCTGCGCGCGCGTTTCGTCGTCCAGATCTGTGAAGCCTTTTATCTCAGACACACCGCCGAAGTCATCAACAGCGTCGAGTATCGGACGGAACGCATCGCCCAAGCCACGCAAGCCGTAAAACGTCTTGTGATCCTTGCTGCACAAGGCGAGCCTCACGTCGCCCTTGGCGAATGGTTCGTCCGTCGCCTTGCACTTTCCTCGATTCGCAGGCGCAACCTCGAGAAAGCAGTGTTCAAGAGCGCACTTTGGATGTTGCCACGTGTCCGCGACTCGTCCCGCGACGAACGCCTCGATGCCAACGCGAAGCTCGCCAACAGCGATACCTTCGCCACAACCGCGGCAGGTGCTTCGACCGGTCTTGGCGTGTTCCAGCTTGGGGATCGTCATGGTCCTTTGCGGTGCGAAGTGACGAAACGTCGTTTGGCGCGATTGATGACGTCGTGGCCAAAATAATGGCATCGAGTTGGCAGTGGCAATGAACTACGCCGAGGTTTACAGCAATTTTCGGCAGTCATCACGAACACCACGACGTGATGGGCGCACAAGTTGTTATACAGTGTCGGGATCGTTACAACGAGCGCATCAAGTCGGTTCCTCTCCCCCCTCTCCACTACTCGAATTTCGTCTTCTTCCCCGCGGCTTTGACGCTGCCCCACGCTTCGTTCGCGGCTTTGCGTTTCGCGGCCCACGCGGGATGCGCCGCCGCCGCGGAGTCGGCGTCGTACTGCGCTGGAAAATTACTTTTCTTATCGTCTCTCCCTTTCGAGTCCTTCTCCCGGTCCCCCGAAGGACCCATGGGTTGCGTGACCTTCCCAACAACCTCGCCCGTGCCTTTGATCTCGCCCACGTAAAGCTTCTTCGCCCGGATGGCTTTCTCTTTCTTCGGCTTTTCTTTCGCGGGTTCGGAAGGCGTTTGCGTTTTGTGGCCGCGATCGTAACCGCCGCCGGCGCCGCCGCGACCGCCGCCGCCGTCTCGTCCTCCCCCCCGTCCCGCACCTCTGCCCCCGAAATCGTTGGCACCAGAACCTCGTCCGCCGCCGCCCCTTCCACCTCCCGGCGCCGGCGGCGGCGGCACGGAACGCCTCGGCCCCGCGTGCCCAACGTTCCCGGCCGCCGCGCCGTCTTCGCCGAACGCGACTTTCGTGCCTTTGGGCGCCGCCGAAAGCGCAGCCGCCGCGGCGCGTTTCGCCGCCCACGCCGGGTGCATGTTCGCCTCTTGCTCCGCAGCCTGGCGCTTCGTACGATCCCGTTCCTCCCTCACCGCCTTCACGTGGTTCGCGTTGTCGCCGTGTGTCGTGAACGCCATCGCTCGTCGCGCGCGCTGGCCCATGCGCGCTTTCGGTTTCTTCTCCTTGGGCTGGTTCGGCAGTTTCGCCGGTTTCGCCGGTTTCGCGGTCGTCGTCGCCGTCTTGGCGTTCTTTTCGTTCCTCGAGCCCTTCGCACCATTCTGCTCCACCCCGAGAATCTTCGCCAGCTCGGGGGGAAGCTCTTCATCTGGGTCCACGTCGCTGTCGCTGTCGCGCGCGAATTTTTCATCCTCCTCCTCTTCGGACTCGATATCCCCGATTTCCTCATCCTCGGACTCGATCACGTCTCCGTTTTCCTCGGCTAGGAACTTTCTCAGCTCGTCATCCTCGTCCTTAATCACGACGTCGTTCGAATCGCTGTCGCTATCATCGCTCGAAATTCCACGATCGTCATCCTCGCCGCCGCTGCTCCAGTCGTCCTCGTCCACGGCCTGGTTGTTTTCAGAGTCGGCCTTTTCAGAATCTGACGCGCCGTCGTCTTCCGAGTCAGACGCCGCGTCGTCGCCGCTCCCGCTGCCGCTTTCGTCATCCTCGTCCCTGTTCTGTTTGTCCACATCCCCAGGCCCCACGTTTTTCGTCCTCGCGATCGCGTCTTCCTTGTCCTTAGCTTTTTCATCCTTCTCCTCTTCCCGCTTTTCCGCGGATTCAATCTTCGCCAGCCGCTGCGCTTCCTCACGGTCCTTCCTCCCGAGCGCCCACGCCTGTCTGTCCCCGACCAAAACCAGTTTCTGCTGCAGCGCGGCTACTTCTTCCCTCACGCCTTTGGCGCCCAGCACCCTCCGTGCCACCACCAGGCTGGGGTGCGCCCCGCCCGCCGCAATCGCAGCCGCGCCCACCGCCGCTAACGCCGCTTTCGTCGCCGCAGCGTCGGCGCCGACGTCGCCGTCAAACGGAAGCGTCGCGTTCGCGGAGGGCGCGTCTTTCCCCACACTCACGGCGTCGAAAGTTGCGTCGCCCATCAGCGTCCCAAGGGCATCAAGATCGAGGACATGCACCGCCTTCAGTTGCTGCGCCAGCTTTTCCGAATCCACCACCGCGCTCGGCGGCGGCGCCAGCGCCGCCGCTTTCTTGGTCTTCCCCTTTGCCTCTAAAGCTTTCGCCGCCGCCGCCGCCGACGCTTGCGCGATGCGACGCTTGATCTTTTGAGCCTCGAACGTTCGAGCCTTTTTCAAAGCCTGTTACGGGAGCGAGCGGGTGGTCAGCACAAGGGGGTGGGTGGTTAACGAGCGGGGGCGTGGCAGACGTGCCACCGCGAGTCGAGCGCGGCAGAGACCGAGAGACGCCAATCAACCAACCTTTCGGATGCACTTCACGCCGTGATGCAGTTTCTTCTTCCGGTTCTCGTCCGTGATGTCCTGGCCAGAGTTATCGCGCCGCTGCTTCCACTTCGGCCACCGTTTGCCTTGCAGCCCCATCGTGGGGTACGCGTGGCGAGGCGCCCGCGCGACGCGGAGTGGCTGGGCTCGGCGCGTGAAAAAGTTGGCGGCTTCGTTGGTGCCTTTCCGAGACTTTTCTACGAGTTAGTTCCTCAGATCCCGCACCAGCAGCCCGTCCTGTCGAATCGAGCGTCCTTTCCCTCGACAAGCGCAGACATCAACGCACGCGACGATTCTTGATTGACACCAGAAAGGCGCTGCCCGAACACGCGGCAGGCTGGATGCGGCGGAACGTGAACACCCGAGACATGCTCCCGAGTTCTCCCGGGCGCGCCGGGAGCCCCGGGTACGTCCGCCCCGGGGACAGTTCCAGGCTCTCCGTGCAGGACAGCTCGCTGGTACGACTCACAATCGGCCGCAATCGGCGCGTGATTCCCGCGCGTCGTCGAACAAGCACTGACGTCCCCCGAACCCAACTCGCAGTCCTGGGTCCGCACGTCTATGAGCAAGATCACGCTGGGTAAGGTCACGGTGACCGACCTGGCGAGTCGGGATCCCAGTGTGACCACGGAACCCGTTTTGACTTCCCCGCGAAGTCTTCGCGTGTGCTTGGAGCGAGGCGTCGAACCCGCGATGCTGGTCCCCAAACGTTTGGCGGATTTCGCGTCGTCGCCGAACGTCAGCGCGGCGACGCGACGCGCGCGGTGGTCAAGGCACGAACAAACGCGGTGCGCACGAGTAGTCGCCCTGAACAAAGCGAGGGACGTGTTGCCTGAAGTTGAGCAAAGTGAAGTGAGTGAAGTTCCCGGGGTCAAAGGCGCCGTCTCGCTGGGCGGCGCTTTTGGACGCTCGGCGCGCGCGGGTGTTTCGCCGTCGCGCGCTTTTTCTTTTTCGGGTTCGAACCAGGGTTGGGACTCCGGCCTTTCATCACCATCTCCGTACGACACTACGTACGCATCAACAACCCCCCCGATGCGCCGGCAAGCGTTTCTGCGCCCCACCTCGGCGCCTGTGAACTCGTTCTCGTACCACGGCGACATCTCCGCGGTGCGTGAGGAGGAGCGGCGCGTGGAGGCTGCTCGCCGGCGCACGGAAAAGCAGCTCGCCGTTTTACAAACGGCGAAGGCCACGGCTGAGCGCATACGGTCTGTGAACGCGGCGAAGATCGCACAAGCGAAGCGCGTGGACGAGTTCCGGGAGGCGGCGATGGCCCGAGTAGAGCGGGAGCGGTGCGAGAAGGGGTTTCAGGATTTGCAGCGCTCAAAGGAGGACGCGAAACGGTTCGAGGAGCGGAAACGCAAAGACAGCGAGGCGCGGTTCCAGGAACGGCAAGCCGCGTTACGTGAGCAGCGCGACAAGGAGACGAGGGAGCGCTTACAGCAGGAGGCGGATGAGGCGGCTCGGGAACGAAAAATTAACGATTTCCGGAAAAGAACGGAGGCCATCGCGGCAAACAAAAGAGCGTTACTGTCGATCAAAGATTGCGAAATGGGCGAACGCGAACGCCACCGGATCTTAGCGAAGGAATTGGAACACCAGGTTTTAACGGCACAGGCGGAACAACGACGCGTGCGATTTGAAACTCGGTTGTTATCGGCGCGAACGAAACACACACACCTGACGGAAAAGAAACGGCTGAGCATAACCCAGAAAACCGCAAAGGCGGCGCTTCGGAAGATGAGCGCGGAGGAGGCGGAGGAAATTTCGCGACAAGAAAAGATTAACAAACTGAAAGAGAAACAACAATTCAGAGACTCGCGATACAACGATGGCAAGGAGATGGAGCGATTGCGTTCTGCTCGTTACTTGCGGAAGCAACAGGAGGATGACGAGGCGTTGCGAAACGCCAAGGCGCGACGCCAAAGTGAGTTTGAGCGCGAAGCCCTCGAGCGCCAGTTATCGCTTGAAGAAAAACAAGAAAAAGTCGAAATGGCCACGCGGCGTAAACAGTACAAAGCGTCGTTGTTGCTGGAGAAAATCGAACGCGAAACGCACCGTGCGAAGGCGCTGAACAGCGCTAGGCAGGAGCTGGCGCAGCAAAGGCGGCTGCACAACGACGATCTATCGCTGGAGCGAACGCTGTTGATGCGCGCTGATCCGCGGGAAATAAGGAGGGTCCAGTCCTTCAAAGCGAAGCACTCGGGGCGGCCGCAAAGCGCGCGGCCCGCAAGCGCGCTGAGGTCACCGTACGCCAGCCCGTATGCGAATTTGATGAGCCCGGACACACCGAGGGGGGTGCAGGAGGAGTCTGAGTTTTTTTAATTAAGTTAAACTACTACGCTACCAAGGTATG
>Ga0222633_1000724_pt1 | contig 24897 bp, 20 predicted proteins | sample AntAcemetageno48_FD_179816 | JGI IMG/M metagenome (GOLD analysis project Ga0222633, IMG submission 179816) | Saline water microbial communities from Ace Lake, Antarctica - #48 | ecosystem: Environmental > Aquatic > Non-marine Saline and Alkaline > Saline | place: Antarctica: Ace Lake | collected...
CCGGGGGGCGCGGGAGGGGGGGGGGGGGGGGGGTGGGGGGGCGGGGGGGGGGGGGGGGGCGCCGGCGCATCCGGGGTGGGGTTGCACCACCAGCAGCTGATGAACGCGAGGGAAGCCGAAAACGCGCGCGTCGCGGCGGCGCGCGAGAAACTCGACAAGGAGCGACGCGAACACACAACGGCGAGGCAGGTAGGGGTTTCAGGGCAAGCATCAACAGCTCACGCATCGCCCGGTAACGGCGACCTTAACAACACCCCCAGCGTCCACGAGATGGCGACGTATTGGAAACGCTTGGGGGATATGCGCGGCGCGTACCTGCCTCGCGCGCGGCAGACCCTGGATGTGTTGCGCAAAAAAGCCAGGGACTCTGAATCAACAACCACACGCACAAACGCGACGCGTTTCCACACCTGGATGGAAACGCACCTGATTCCCATGCTCACGCAGACCGCGGAGAAGCCGTGCCCTGGCGCGAAGTTCACGCTCACCGAGCTGGCGCAGCTGGACGGGCAGATGAAAAAGCTGATAGCGCACACGTCAGGGAAAGGCGCGGCGGCGCAGGGTTCAGGGGCGGCTGGCGGTGGGTTTCCGTTGGGGGAGGTTCGGACTGTGAAGCCGACGGGGCCGGCGGTTCCGGCCACGTCGAGTGGGGTCGGGGAGAGCAGCTGGACGTCGAGCTCGTCGGAGATCGGGCAGGGTGGCAAGGGTACGAAACGCAAAACGGACGATACGAACGGTAACACCGCGAAAGCGCGCGACCCTGAGCTCGTCGCGCAAAGACAGCGAGACGACCGTATGCGCAAAGCCAAGGAAGACGCCGCGCGTCCGTCCGCGTTCGTGCAGATGTTCGTGACCGCCCGGGAGTCATTTGGCGTTGCAGGGCAAGGGGATAGCACGCACGGTGCGCCCAACAGTGTCTCGGGATTTGGAGCGCCTTGCGTGCCTGTTTCCCTCGCGGCCTTGAAACTGATGACCCCTTCAAAAACCGGGGCGCCTTTTGTGTTTGAGAAACGAGGCGAGGCGGTATCGTTTGGTTTTATCGGCGCGGGGAACGAACTCGCGCGCGGCGCGCTGGACGCGCGCGTCAACAGATCTACCACCAGTACCCCGAGCGCAGCCTCGGTGTGGCAAACGTGGGACCTGGTGAACACATGATTTTGTAAAAGTTGTTTAATTTGCACGACTCAAGCGTATCGCACGTGCGCACTCTCGCCAAGGCCCCATGGAGGTCCAAGTCTGAATAAATTCTGCCGTTTCGAGAAACACGCGCTTCTTAAACCATGTCCTCATTGCTTCGCGAAATCTTCGCCAGCCTCCCCCGGCCCAACGCTGAGACGCGCCTTGTGAAGCTGAAAAGGCGTTTTTTCTCGGAAACAACTCTACGATGCCAAAACAACGACACCCTCGGCGCACACTCTTCGCGCAGGCCGCTAAATCCGCCGCCCTCCTCCCCGGGTCCGTCGCCCCCGAGCTTCCTCTTGCATTTGGAGTCTGTGCAATAGGTTTGACAGTTTGACCTTGGAGGGTTAAGAAAACCTTTAAGCCGCCTGTTGTGAGATCTCGTAATCCTGAGCTCTCTGTGAGGGACATGGAAGTCCAGACCGGAGTCGAGGGTTTCCACTTGCTGATCGATGCTTTCAGTGAGACCAAAGAGCGAGATCTTTTCCAGTCCACCACTATTTTCGAAACCTTCGTAGGTGATGCCCGCCTGGGTAAGAGGCATGACACGACGCTCCCTGATGACATGTACAGGCTGATAAATATTGTCCGGGAGAGGTTGTTCCCAAACGACCTCGTGACCCCGACGAGTGTACCGCATTCACGTACCAACGAGGGAAGGATGGGGGAAAAGGAAAGCCAAGTTTTTCGCACCATTTCGATTCCAGACACAAGTGGGGCGCGCGTATCATCGGGGTTAGTTTAGGCGCGCCGTGTATGATGTACTTCCCCCCCACGGGTATCTCGGTGGTGCTGCCGTGCAGGTCGATTTACGTCATGACGAACAAAGCCCGGTATGTTTTCAAACACGGCATTAAACAGGTACGTGTTGTGTATTTCCCAAATCCCGCTTAGACGGTTTGCCATTACAAGACTGACACTTTCTTTTTATTCATTATCTCAGTGGCCGGGACACGACTCTGCGCCGCCGGAGTGGAACCCAAATGATCTGCGCAAATCGCTGACGCTGCGCACGAATAAGCCGTACGAGGATTCCGTTTTGCGGGCGCGAATGAATTTAACGGCGCCAAACAGTGCACAACACTCGGCACTGGAAGCCGAGCTGAAGGGGTACAAAAACAACAAGCGCAGCCGCGCGTTGCGGGAGAAACATCCAGGTACGTATTGGGCCTTTCCCAAATCCAGGCAAACTGTTATATCTCTCAGCTAGTGACTGTTGTCCATACATCGCGATGATACAAGGCTGACACTTTTCGTTCACAATCACAGACGTTTATTCGTTCAGCACAGAGTTTGTTGGAACTCCGTACGTGGACAACAACGTCGCGGACGACGCTCGGAGGTTCGTTGAATCAAACCCATCCGTGAACTTGAGGTTCACGAAGAAAGAGCTGGAACCGGGTTTCGTGCCATTCGCGGGGGGGGAGGGATAGCGCTTGTCTGGAGCGGCTTTAGCAGCGAGTCTCGCGAAGGGCGGTGGCACTGGCGGCGGTGGCGGCGGTGTTGGGTACCGAGCCAACACTTCGTACGACGATAACGGCGATGTCACCGCGCAGCGCGCGACCGCGGCGAGTCTCGGTACAGGTAACTCGGTCCAAAGCGGGTCGCGGAGTACAAAACGCGGCGCGGGTGACAAACAGAAAAGGGAAACCGATCAAGCCGACGACGCAACACGAATGCTTCGAGCGCGTCTCGCTCGATTCGAGAAAGCACCCGGAGAAGATTTGTCGAAGAATACGCTGAAAGAACACGGGGAAGTGGAAGACGGGTCGTCAAAGCAGCATCCCATAGAACTGTAGACTTTTGACGTGTTTTTGAAGGGTCAGACGCGCAGCGTCCCACAGAGCTGTGCACGACGACGTGTTTTTGAAGCGTTTGAAATTGTCTTTGTGTCCACTGGCACGTACCAAGCGTGCACTTTCGGGTTCCGGGTTTAAGGGTTACACACAAAGCGTGTGTACTTCACCTGGCTACAAACGACCTACCTCACTAACTCCCTTTACCCTGAACCCTAAACCCTAAACCTTTACCAAATCCTTCCCCGCGTGCAGCCACATGCGGTCGGCGAAGTCTTTGGGTTTGATTTTCGAAACCTCGTCTACTTTCCGCCCGTCCCGCCAGAACGAAAACGTGGGCGTGAACCGAACATGTTCCGCGGTTCGGGGAAGGGTGTCTACGTCCGCTAGGACGAAGTGCGTATCGCCGTACGTGCGACTGGCCTCGCCGAACACGGGGAGCATGTCAGCGCATTTAGTGCACCAACTCGCGCCGAAATTAACAACAACCAACTTTCCTTTCGTCGCGAATTGCGAGTCCAGCATCGTGTCGAACGCGTCCTCGCCTCGCACCGCGCCGAAGTTGCCGCCCTTCACGGGCAACGCGGGGTGCGGAGGCAGGTCGGGCATTTGGAGCGCGCGCATTTCATTGGGGGAAACCTCCCCGGGGAACGGTGATTGCGATGCTCGTTGTGGGAAGTCGTACGACGAAGGTACATTGGGCGGAATCGCGGTAAGCGAACGAAGCACTGCAAGTGCCGCGGCTTCGTGCCTGGCGTGTTCCTCCGCGCTTTTTGGTAAGTCGTTCACGCCGCCGGTGCTCGACGCGACATTGCCACCGCGACCGCGCGCAAACAAACCCATGTCGTATCTCCGGAGGCGCAGCACAGAGTGGGGATATGGTCATCAGTGATTATCCGAAAAGCCCGGTCTCGGACGACGCGATTAAAAACCTTTTTTTCGCGCGGGCACTCTCCCACTGCACGGTCAGACGACCGTCAAGGCAGCATGTCTCCTTCACTGGACTTCGACTCGTGTTTGTTCGAAGCGGTCGCCGCGGCATCCGAGGCGGGCGATGAGATAAAAGCCGCGTGGTTCGTGGAACGGGACGTGGAGTACAAAGGCGAGTGTGATTTGGTCACGGCGACTGATAAGAAGTGCGAGGATCTGATCTTCCGTAGGTTACAGGCCGCGTTCCCGGAGCACGACTTCGTGGGCGAGGAGTCCGTCGCCGCAGCCAACGGGGTGTTACCCACAATAGGTGACGCCCCCACGTGGTTCGTGGACCCGCTTGATGGCACCACGAACTTCGTGCACGGGTACCCGTTTTCGTGCGTGTCAATTGGGTTGACGGTGCACAAAATTCCCGTGCTCGGCGTGGTGCTCAACCCTATCACGGGCGAAACCTTCGCGGCGGTGCAGGGAAGAGGCGCTACTTTGAATGGAGAGCGCATCAGCGTAAGCTCTGTTACCGACTTGAATAAGTCCTTGGTAGCAACGGAAATAGGCGTGGGACGGGACGCGGAAACCGTGGACGCGATCATGAGTAGGGTGCGCGTCTGCGTGGAAACCTGTCGGTCCTTGCGAGCGAGCGGGTCGTGCGCGATGAACATGTGCGGCGTCGCGGCGGGTCGTTTGGATGCGTTCTTCGAGATTGGATTTGGAGGGCCGTGGGACTGCGTCGGGGCGGCGGTTATTGTGAGGGAAGCAGGCGGGTTGGTGATGGACCCGCACGGGGGAGCGTTTCAAATAACGGGAAGGCGAGTGCTTTGCGGAAACCCGCAAGTCGCCACGAAACTGGCCAAGGTTCTGGCCGCCGTGCCGGACGGACCGCTCGAACCGCACGCGCCGGCGCGGTGATGTGGGTGACGGCGGTGAGTAATTATACTGAGGTGGTGGTTGTTACACAGAGGTGGGGACACACTAATGGTATGACGGGAGAGTTTAAAGTATCCCGTCCGTGTTGTGTTGTGTCATGAGTATTGTATTCTGGTAGTCGCTAAGATACCGGTACTACCTTGTCTGTCGATTTTCTCCCCAACGCAATGCACGCTCGTAATCAATCACGTCGTGGACTCGAAAAGCGGCCGAGTGTCAACAGTGTTTAACGCCACTGAGTACTTTTGGGACGAGTACTGAGCACTGAGTACTTTTGTTGTGACTACTGAGCGTACTGGTTACGTCTGTTCCCCGTTGGAACCTCACGCGTGCTTCCCGATCCGCCGCTTCACCGCGCTCGCGCCGTTTTCCAAAAACGCAGTGAGCAGCCCGGAGCAGGTGTACACCCCGCCCACCAAGGCGCACACCCCGAGACTCCAGTCCAACAGCGGTTTTCTCGTTTCCTTGGACACGACCCGCATCGGCGAGATGTCGAACGAGAACTTAACCGCGGCGCCGTCGATGCGCTGGTCGTCGCTGTCGATAGACTCGGGCTCCAGCACGAACCGGTTGCTGTTGAAGGTGTACTCGTACAACCGCACCGCGTTTTGCGGCCCGTCAAGGGGTTCGAACGTCCGACCAACCACGTTCAGGTGGTGCTCGTGCACCGTGAACGGGTGATCGCTCACAAACGTGTTTTGAACGCTAGCCGACAAGTCCTTGCTTGCGAACCGGCCTCCCATGTCCCTGGGAACCCTCCGCCACGTGTTCCGTAACTGCTTCGGCACGAAACTGGGCTTGCCGCCGGGGACTTGTGATTGGGCAAGAAAAAGGTCAGTCTTGAGGTATGGGTGTGTTGTATGAGCAAACAGGGCACTTGTGATGTATGTAGTTGACACGTACCGTGCTTTCCAAAGCTTAAATGTTTGATCACGTGCGTCATGTTGACTAGCTCGGAATTAATGGCGTGTCCAATCGAGTGCGGTGTGACGTAAAGCGCGCCTGGAACTCGGTTGACGCGTACACTGCCGTCAATAACGCACCCGCTGGTCCGGGCAGTACCTCCAAGTGCTTTCCTGGCGCCAGCCGCGACCGCGGCTTTTTTCGTCGCGCTCGCCGCCCTCGCCTTGCCTTCGTCGTCGTCGTAGGAACTCTCGTGCTTCGCGTCCGCTTCGTGAAGCGTCTCGTCCAGGGCTTCGTGCACGTACGCCGCGATCGCCTCCGCGCTTCGGTCGCCGTGGTACGCCTCGAACTGAAGCTGGTCTTTACCGGCGGCTTTGCCTTTGGAGGACACGTTTGGCTGCTTTACCCCATACGACTCCCCGGCTCGGTACAGACGTAAACTGGGAAACGCCTGGATCTGTTGCGCCGCGCAGAGCTTTTTGTTCGTGTCTAGGGTGCAATCCACGGTCGCGACGCCGGCGGCGAGTCGTTGTTTCTTGTGTTCCTTCAAGTCGTCCCTCACAAGCTCAGCCGCGTGCTCGAAAACAGGCGCCAGCGCCTGGCAGTGCGAACACCAAGGCGCGTGGAAATTTATTAACAAAACCCGGTGCGCCTTGTTGATTGTTACAAGAAAAGTGTCAGTCTTGAGTCGGCGAGTGTGGGTGTACTTCGTGATGTGTATGAGTAATCAGTCAGGGTAATCGGGCGGAACAGTGTGCCTGGATTTGGGAAAGGCCAGATACGTACCTTGACCATTCGTTCGAACGTGGCGCCCGTGATTTCATACGCGATTCGCGCGTTTCCGTAGTGGTCGACGTCGGTACCGTCGGTATCCACTTCGTAGCCCGAATTTCCCGCCGTCACTGAGGCGTGCTCCACGCCGAGGTAATGATCACTCCCCAGCGCGTGCTTGTACAGCTGTTCGCCCGAGATGTTGAACCGTCTGGCGCCCAAGGAATCAACAACGTCCACCGTCGCCCACTCGCAGGAAAGCTCGGGAAGCTCGATTTTGAAGTTGACTTGGAAACTTTTGTCCGCCTCGTGGTCCACCACGATGTCGGTCCGCGTCCCAACCGTGTTGTACGACTTGAACTGCGCGACGAACAACCACACGAACGCCATGGTACAGATGATGCTCACCAAACCGCCAATAACCGACCCCTCCGCGAGCTCGCTCGGGAGCTTGGCGTAGAAGTCCGCCCGGCGCACGAAACCGGACACGCCGTCAGGGCGAGCGCCCGCCACGAAACCCGCGCTTGACGTGCGACGTGCGACCATGTTTGCCGGGCTCGGGGGGGTCGGGAGGGTCTACCGCGAGACGGACGTAGAGTGCGCGACAACAGGGCGCGCCGCGCGAGGCGAAGTGAACGCGAAGAAGGAAGGCGGGTGTCTCGTCTCGAGGCACGAGGCGGCTCGTAAACCTCGAGACCACGAAAAAAAAAAGGATTCTTGAAAAAAAAAAGGAGAGGAAACGATTTTCGTCGCAAAAACTTTTTGACTTCCAAAAGTGCGTCTTCTATAACAATACACTCACCTTCCGTAATCCGTCTCCGTGTCAATCCGCGGCCTGACGCACCGTTCCCAGACGTGCGCGGCGTCTTCCTTTGAGTTCGGCAGCACTCTTTTCGTGGTCTTGCCGTTTTGAGAGTCAACAAAAAACGTAAACAAAAACGTGTTTGAAACCTCCGAAGTGACCATTTCCGGGCGCGTGACGAAACACTCTACCTCCACGTCCACGCACTGCGTGTTGTCGTGACTACTCACTTTGTTGTCCTTTCCATTATCGAAATCCACGTGTAACACCCTGGCTTTGAACCGCAAAAGGTCTCCAACATCCACGGGTTTTAAAAAGTCCATATCCCGCACGGATTTGAAGGTTGGGCGCGATCCCCCGAACACGTACGACGTGGCGAAGGCGAGCTCGAAGGCTCGGCGTAACAAAAACCCGCCGAAAATTCGCCCGCTCAGGTTCCGCTGCTGCGGTTGCGCCACGAAGATGTTTTCGGTTTTCGTGGTTGTGCTTAAAATATCATCCGCTGAGGCTAAAGAAGGGAGTTCTTTCCGTGTGCGCGTTTCCCGTGTGACCGATTCCACAAACGTACGTTTCGCGAGTTGTAAAGTTTCGGATAAACCTTGATCGTCAGCTTTCAATAATTTCAGCCGCTTCTTTTTGTGTTCGACCCGCTTCGCCGTGGACGCGAACAACGCTTTTTCTGTTTCAGTACCAGGCAACAAAGAATTCACCGCCGCGGCTTTGTTCGTCACCGCGTCCCTCGCCACGAACGTGAAGTCCGCGGAGAGGGAAGGCCCGGGGGAGTATTTGGGGCTGGGCGATTCTGATTCTGACTCTTTCGGGTTGGAATTCTCTTTCACTTTTTTGTTTTTGTCACCGGCGTCGTCTTCTCGCAAATCACCCGTCGGCGCGTCCGGGTGCGTCGCCGGCCACGCTTCCATTCGAATCACCATGGAGGAGTTTCCTACCCAGGCCACGGCGCCGGAAAGCACCACGTCTTCTTCTAAAGAAAGTTTCCGTAACAACCGAACGCGGTCCACGGACGCGGTGACTAAAAGCTGCGGGCGCGTGTTTCGGTTCGCGTCGTCGCCTGTTATTGTAAAACAAAGTGTCAGTCTTGTGTAAGCAACAGTCGGAGGGATTTGGTGAAACACTATACGTACAGTGGAGAAACGCGATGTTCCCTGCGAGATAAAAAGAAAGTGTTATTCTCGCATGGGCAATCAGTCGGCGGAATGTAGCAGAATGTTGCTCGATGTCATCTAGTCTCTAGACTGCTAGACTCTAGACTGAATGTGGTAAATGGGAAACACGTACCCGCAAGCGAGTCGAGGTCCTCCAACACCCGTCCGACCCGCACCGCGTTCCACGGGTTCCGGTACGCCTCCAACAAGCCAGCATCACCCACAAACCCGTACCGTATCGAGCTCCTCGTTGGGGGTTTCGCAACAAGCGTTTCCTGGCTCTGCGTCGCCGCCTCGAGGACACCGCCCGAAGCGCGCGCCTGCGCCAGCCGATCTTCCCACAGCTTCGCAGTCACCGCGGTGCGCTCGCGGGCCACGACCTGCCTTTCGCTGGCGTACCCAGCGCGAGACCCGGGGTGAGGCGCGGCGAGTCCCGATTTAACATCGCGCGCCACCGCACGCAGGAACGAACGCATGCCGGCCACCCCGGGACTGCGGAGAGGTGCGCTTTGAACTCTGGAGTAGGTGCCCACTCGATGTTTTTGTGAACACGAGAAGAGTTTCGGGCCGCGTGGCCAAATAGACGAAGTTTCTAGCGGACGCGACAGAGATCTCGTCGCGCGCGGTTGACGAGCGCGCGCTTTGTTCTGGGCGCGCGTGTCTGCGCCCGCGATGTCGTCGCCCGGTGCGGCGCCGCGGAAACCTACAAACGTCACGGTGGTGGTGAGACACCCTGGCAGTGACCACGGCGTTGACAACGATTACACGACTTCCGTGCCCGTGACCTTCACGGTTGGCGAGTTGAAGGTCCGGATCGCGAGCGAGCACTTGGGGAACCCGCCCGCGGGCACGCAGAGGTTGATTTTTGGAGGCGCTCTGTTGCGGGACGACACCACGAGTTTACGCGTGGTGCTCGGCGAAAAAGCGGATTTACACCAGCCCCAGGTGTTCCACCTGGTGACGAGCAACCCGTCCAATCCTTCGACGCCCAGTTCATCGGAAGCGATGCGAAGAAACGCGGTGGCCGTGGTACCGCGAAACACATCGGAACCGACGCCTCCAAACGCAGTCACGAATTTGTCACAACAAGGAGCACCCGCCACGCCGAGCACGCCGATAAGCACTCCAATGACGCGAGGGCAACCAGGTTCTTCTTTCGCGATGGGGGATGGGGGGAGTCAAACTGTTCCGACAACGGCAACAACGACGACGACGCAAGCTTTCGCGATTCCGTACGTCGGAATAGGCCAGTACTCCCCGCACGTCCAAAACGTCTACGCCTCGGCGTACGCCGCGGCGTACAATCAACTCACTTCATCCGGGACACCAACGCCGTTGGGTCTTGCACAGCACGTCGGTGTGTTTGGGTTCCCCGGGTCTCCGTACTTCACGCCGTTCCTGAACCAAGGTACGTGTTGCATTTCCCATCCAATGACTGTTTGCACAATACTGACAATTTCTTTTATTTGTCTCAGTGCCCGGGTTCGGGGGGCCGGCGGGAGTCGCCAACGCCGACGCAATGGCCAACGCGGGTACAAATTTGGTACCAGGCCACCAACCGCCTCAAATCGCCCAAAATCAAAACAACCAGTTCGACCTCTGGCAAGGAAGAGGCCCTCCCGCCGGTCTCACCCCGGAAGCGGCGCAGCACGCTGCAGCGGCTGCGAGGGCGATCGCGGAGGGCAACCCCGCGGCGGCGGCGGCGGCGGCGGCTGCGGCGGCGGCGGGAGGCCGCCCCGTGCGCGTGGTACAGTTCCACGTGGACTTGAAGGTACGTGCATAATTTCCCAAATACCAAGGCTAGATTGTTTGCGCATACTCGTACCAGAAGGGACGGCTATACCTCTGCCCATGCAAGACTGACATTTTCGTTTATTGGTATCAGCTCATCGTGAAGCTCGCGAGTCTTGTTTTCTTCGTGGGCCAAGGCGCCAGCGCGGAACGGCTGTGCTTGTACACGCTCGCTGCGACGTTTGTGTACATGGCACAGGTGGGGGCGTTCAACGGGATCGCGAGACTGGTGCTGGGTGAAAACGTTTTGAACGGGAACGGGGGACGAAACGGCGGTAACGGCGGAGAGGGACGAAACGGCGGTCACAACGTCGGCGCCGCCGCCGCTCGCGCCGCGGCAGGGCTTCCTCCGCTCCCCCCGCCCGGCCCGCGAACCACCGCGATTCTGCCCGGCATGCGGCACGGCATGCCCACGAGTTGGTTCGGTGAGGTGAAGATAGTGCTAGGCGGGTTCCTCGCGTCGTTGTTGCCTTCGTGGGAACCCCCCGAGCTGCACCGGCACGTTCGCGCGGCGCCCGCGCACGGCGCGCCGGCGTTGGGCCGCCAGCACCAAGACTAACCGACGACCGCGGCTGTGTAAAAAACAGAAACACTACTAGGAAAGACTGAAGAAATAACAGACGTCCAACGAACCCGTACCAGGTACCATAAAAAAATACCTTATCCAAATCTTCGCTACCCGACTGTTTGCGCGTTCCCGCTGGTCCTGGGGTGCCTGGTGAGCCCGCCTTCATTTATTTTCCCAGACCCGAACCCCCTCGGTATGTCCGCCCCCGGCCTCGGCGACAGCGTGAGCTGCGAGTCGTTCCGCGTGATGAAGTGCGGGTGCCTCGCGTCTGGGTGAAATAAAATAAAATGTGTCAGTCATGTATTGGCATGCATTTGGCCGATGTATGGACAAACAGTCAGAGTAATCGGTCCGAACAGTCACCAGCTGAGAGATAAAACAGTGTGTCCGTATTTTGGAAAGGCCCAAGGCTGTACCTGACAATTTCGCCAGCTTGGGCAACGGCGTCATCCCGGCCCGGACGTTGTTCCGCCGGCGCTCGTCCGCGTATTTTTCCCAGGCGTACCAAAGAATCCCGAGTGAGTTCAAGGACAAACCTGAGACGTTTATCCACCCGATTTCCACGGAAAACGCGAACAGACCGCCCACGCCTTGCACCACGCTTTTCGTCCGCCCCACCACCGACGTCGTGAGCGCGTCGTTCACGCGCGTACACACGTACGTCGCGTAGTTCAAAACAAACGCCGACGCGCACGACGTGACGAACGCGGCGACGAACATCGGCTCCGCCAGGTCTGGGGGAGTGGGTTAACGAAAAGGGTCAGTCTTGAGTCTCGAGTATAGGTTTGTAACAGTTACCAGCACTGGTAAACGTTACTAGTAGTGCAGTACTGGTAAATGCTACTAGTACTGGCAACTGCTGCATGCATCACAAGTAGTTACACTCTCAGAGGGTCCGTAAACAGCGTGCCTGGATTTGGGAAAGCCCCGAGGCCGTACCTGGAAAGGTCAGCACGCCCGATACCTCGCCGGTGAGCACTGTAATGGCTAAACTCAAAGGAGTGCTCCACAGGGAGTTGTAAAGAAGCAGGGTGAAGGAATCCAGGGCGAGGTCGTCGCCGATTTTGCCCACGAGCACGACGTAGCAAGCAGTGCACGCGGCTGACGCGAGCGCTAAGGCGTACCCGAGCGGGTCGAAGTAAAGATCGCCGTACCCGGCGACGAAGCCTCCCATTGTTGTGAGCCACACCGCGAGCTGGATTTTCCCGGACGGCACGCGTTGCCGTAACAGGTAATCAAGCAGCATCACGAACGGCGTGGTGGCTGATTTCAAAATGCCGTACATAGGGATGTTCACCAGCACCAAAGCGCTCATGTCTAACACCAGTTTCAGCTGGAAAACGGCGGAGACCCAAAACACGCGTTTGAAGTGCGTCTTGTTGAACTTTGCGATCTTAATCACCCCGAGGTTGCTTAGAACGCAAATGCAAACCACCGTGAACAGGGTCTGGCCCGTTACTAGGCTCGCGGGGTACCGGTACCGCCACACCTGAAAAATAGCCTTGTTCAGAAACACGCTGGCGACGCTCATCACGCCGTAAAACGCCGCGGCGCTGAACCCGGCCGCGCGTTGCGCACGCGCCGCGGCGCCTTTGTTGCCGTGCAAACCGTTTGAGGGGCCGTGGTGCGTAGGGAGAGGCATGACGTGTGTTGTTGTCTCACCAGGAGGTGCACCGCAAACCCAAACTCGACACTACTCCAGACCGCAACCCTGACGCACCGTGTCGAACAAATGTTGTTCTTTCTGTCCTCCGCCGTCCCCGATCGTTCGTGAACCGCGCTCGCCTGGCCACCGTTCGACACAATTGACCCCTATGATACGCCGCGCAGACCTGCCAAACCTCCCCGCGCGCGCCAGCGACACCGACACCTATCCGACACCGCGCGCCGTGCGGTGCTGAGTGCCCATGAGCCGTTCAAACTTTGAGCTTCTTTGTGCGGTCAAACGTGGAACCCCGCTCAACTTGGTGCGATCGAGCTGTTTTGACCGAAAGCAGTTGAAACGGGGTTCTCGGTTTCAATCTGTCTTTCCGTCGCAGCTCGCGACAGGACGTTTCTGCGTGTTTTATTTTACAGCGGCTGCGGCGGATTTGGCTTCGTAGGATGTGCTGTGAACGTGATAGACGATGTAAATAATATATAACCCTCAGCTCACGACGCAACACCCTCCGCGAGTATTTCCCACTTGTTTCCCATTTACATACCGAAGATTGCCGGTTTTTATGAGCTCATTCATCGAGTCCGGCAAGTTCCTCATTGGATTGCAATCAATTCGCAACAATGACAACGAGGCGAGTAATCCAAGCTGTTCCGGCAGGCTTTGCAGCTGATTTGACTTGAGATTCAAATAAGTCAACTGCGAGAGCAGACCCAATTCCCGAGGCACGCCCGTGAGCTGATTCCCGGAGAGATCCAGCTGTAACAGCGAAGAGAGTCCTCCTATTTCCGTCGGCACGATTTGAAGTTTATTCTCGTTCAGATTCAACACTTTCAGCGCTGTGAGTCGTCCGATCTCTTTTGGCAAGCTCGTGAGCTGATTATTGTCCAGATCCAAATGCGTCAGCGTGGGCGGTCTTCCGCTTCCGAGCTGGCCAATCTCAGGCGGCAAGCTGTGAATTCGATTCCCGTTCAGAGACAACCGCGTGAGCGCCGGGAGCTGCAAAATCACCGAAGGCATTTGTTCAAGCTGATTTTCGGAGAGATTCAACCACGTCAAACGGGAGAGCTGTCCTATGTTCGTGGGCAACGCGGTGAGCTTGTTGGATTGAAGATCCAGGGTTTGCAGATTGGCGAGTCGGCCTATTTCCATTGGCAAACTCGTGAGCTTATTGAACCCTACGGTCAAATGCGTCAGCCCGGAAATGTTTGAAATGCTCGGCGGCAAGTTCGAAAGCCGGTTCTCGTGAAGGTCCAAACGTGTCAGCGCCGCCAGCTGTCCAATTTCCGCTGGCAGGTAGTCAATAAGCTGCCCTCCAAGACTCAGGTCTTGCAGGGCGTCTAAATGCCATAACTCGGGGGGGAAAGCAGGCACGCAAGCCACTGCATCGGAGTCGAACCTATAGTCCAAAACACGCAGCTTTACCAGGCGCCCGTTTTCGAAACGCACGGCGCCGAACTTTTTCACACTCTCAGGAAAATTCAACGCCAGCGCCGCGTCGCCGTGCGGCGTCAGTTTCCCCCGATCGTCAACTCGCCATACCTTCGGCACGAGCCACGTACTCGAACAAGACCCTGTTGGCCAAACTTGCGCCAAAAACGGATCGCGAGCGCGCAGTGCGACGAGGAGCGCGATATCCGCCGCTTTCCGTTTTTGTCGCGCTTCTTTTTCACGCGCGTCCGAACGCGACGCGGCGCCCGCGCCGTCCGACTCCACGTCCGCGTCCGCGCTCGTGTCCATCTCCGAACCCACATCAACATCCATCTCCGCATCCGTCCCATCATCCGCGGCGGACACTCTGTGGGGATCCGAAACTTCGTATTTACGCGCGACTTTTGGCCGCCTGTCGGTTCGAATCCGCTCGCTCCGCGTCGCCGGCAAACTCAAATCACCGCTCGCGAGCGCCGCGTCGAGCGTTTCGAGCGCGTCCACCAGCGCCGCGCGTTTGTGCGGTTCCGCCGCCCAGCCCCTTTGAATAAGGTCCCAGAACTCATCAACGCACCCATCAGGTCTATCCGGTCGGTCACCCATGGACACCATGCCCACGATTTCCCCCGGCCCATAGTCTTCCCACGGAATTTGCCCGCTCGCGAGCTCGTACATGACGCACGCGTAGGAATACACGTCGCACGCGCGCGTGGCGACGCCGTTTTTGCGGAACAGCTCGGGCGGTTTCCAGTTCACCGTCCCCGCTGTCGTTGGTGTCGCGACCGTGCTTCTCGCGGTGGTTTCGTGTTTAACGAACGCGAGGCCGAAATCACCAAGCTTGGCGACACGACACGATCCTCCGTGAAATAGCAACACGTTCCCTGACTTGACGTCCAGGTGTAACACTCGTCGAGAGTGCAGGTACGAAAGCCCCCTCGCGATTTCTGACGCAAACGTCAAACGCTCTGCCCACTGCGTTTTCGTCACAGGAGCGCCCTCGCGCTGGAGCACATATTCAAGACTGCCGTGCGGCGCAAACTCGAGAACAAGACACACGTGCGGAGGCCGTAACGACGCGCCGTATAGCTGAATTATGTTCGGGTGACGCATCGCGTGCATTGCTTCGGCTTCTTTTCGAAGCTCAGCCAGAGCCTTCGGACTCGGCCTGCGCTGAAGCAAAACTTTTACCGCAACCTCGATGCCACCGCCGGACATCCAACGCATCCTGCGAACCTCGCCGAAGCCGCCAACGCCTAACACGTTGTTTTCCCCGAAAGCGTGGGGTATGAGATCGATGGACATGTCGACATGGGGAAGGGAGCTATCCACGGCTCGCGCCGGAGCAATGTCCGCGATGAGATTCTTGATGTCGTCTGAGATGTCCCTCCGCAGGGTCTGGTGTGTTTCAGTGATTCTCGTGAGCATCTCACGCGCTGTGCCTTGCTGTCCGGCGTCCATTTCCGCTATTTGTTTCCGCAGATCGTCCTGATTATTCTGCATCATCTTCCGTACCTCTTGTTGCATTTCCTCGAGATCTTCGCTCGCGTCGGCGTCGCCGATTCTTTTCCTCTCCACCGAGTCGAGCACCGCGACGGACAAGTGCAACGCTTGCATACACGCCTGAATGCGTTGGTTGATGTCGTTGAAATCATTAGCGATGGACTTACTGGCAATAACCTGAGAAAGGTAGTTTTTATTGCACTGCTTCTGCAGCAGCGCTTTCGCCAGTTCTACCACATCTTTAAGCTTCCGCAGCGTCTCGTCGTGCGCGACTTCGAACTCCACGTTTTCGATTGCGCGCAGAGGAGGCGCGATGGCCTCGAGATGCTCCAGCAGACGCCGAGACTTTCTGCGGTTCTGAACGATCCTGTCTTTCGTCTTGACGCAGGAGCGAACGACGATGATGATGGCGTCTGCGAGCATAGTGTCGTTTCCCGCGTGCTTTTCTTCAGCGGTGAACTAACTCGAGGAGGGACGGGGACTGACGGAACAGCGAGGCGAGGTGTAGATTGTCGGGAGAACCAAAATTCTCGGGAATGGGGATGTCCGGACGAGGCGCGCCCCCCTGCCTAGTTCACTCGTCCGCGTGGTGTCAAATATGAAATCGAGGCCATCCAACCGCGGCGCGTCCTAAGTACGGTCGGAACGCGCGTCGCGTCGAAGACTACTGATCCGGCGTGATGTTGGATCGCGAGGTTCGGAACAAAAAGATGATGACAAGGTTTTCAGAAGTGCTAGAACTTGTCTACAGTGGGACGACGAGGACAAAATATTGCTGTGCAGCTGCTACTCTCGCCCTAGTACCGCCCCCATCGCGCGCAACAGCCCGCGCGCGGTGCGCACCAAACCGGGTTCGTCCGTCGCAACCGCCGCAGCGCGCAGGGCGTCTTGTAGCATCTCCAGCGAGCCTTGTTCTTGTAACACGCGTAACACGGAGTCGTCCGCGGCGAGCAGCGCGGTGGCGACGCCGGCGGCGGCGAGACGAACGGAGGAGTGCTCGGCGGCGTCGGACAACGCTTTGCTCGCCGCGACGGCGAGCGCCGTCGCGTAACTCGTCGCGGCGGCGCGCGCAGCCTTTTGTGTGTTCGTTTGGGCAGTAATTGCTGCTTTCCTAGGACCCGGTTTCATATCGGGAGTGCTTCCTGACACTGATTGGGTGTGCTTCCTGGTCCCCTCTTCTTGCGTCGCCGACGTCGCGTCCCTGGCGAAGGCGACCATGCATACGCGGAAACACCCGGCGCGCGCGTGAACAGAGTCTGTCTCCCCGAAGGTATCGCCCGAGGCGTGCCTCAGGAGTTTGGGGTACGTCGCGTCCGCGAACGCTTTCACGGAAGCAGGGTCGCCGTCGCCAACCGGACGACGGCAGGCGGAGATAAGCACGTCCGCGAGCGCGACCCTTTGATGTTCCGAAAACGGCTGTGGCGAGTCATCGTTTACCCCCTTCGGTTGAGTTCCTTTCCTCAAAAAAAAGAAAAAGGACTCCGCGTCGCGCAAAGAGGTCCTCGCCGCGTACACCCACCGCGGAGCGTTTGGGTCGCCCACAATGCCTGAGACTAAACCGTTTAGGGTGACACTGACCCTTTCTCCGCCGCCGCCCCCTCCGCCGTCCGCACCAAGCCGCTTCCGGGGGGTCGCCCCCGTTGCATTTTTGCCACCCAAAAGCTCCGCCCCGATGATTCGCGCGACGGTTTCCAAGCCGCCCATTTTGGTTTTCGTGGTTTCCAAACGTTTCGCCGATGCCGTCGCGCTGGTTTCGTCGTTCAAGGGAAGCGTCGCCATAAGAAGAAGCACCGCTCGTAGTCTGTCTTTTGATTTGTCATCATCATCACTCCCAGTTGTTGCATCACAACCTCCAAGCGCCATCGCATTTCTTGCGTTTATTCCGGAAAGCGTCGCGAGCGCGAGCGCGCGCGCGTCCCCCAAACGGCCGTCGACGACGGCTCGCTCGAACGAATCGGCCCTTTGCGAAATCACGCGCGCGCTCGGGAAAACCCGCCCCAGCAACTCCGCCGCGAGACGACGCGAATCGTCGCTCTCGCCGTTTTGTTTCAGCGCTTTTCGGAGCAGGATATCGGGTAACAAGTTCGACACCGGTAACAGATCCTCGCTGGGTTTCAACGTTTCCGCGGACCCCGCGACGGTATCCGCCACCGATTCAAAAGCACTCCAGTCGTCCCACGCCTCAATTGGCATAGGGCGTAACAAGAGGAGCGGCTTCAAACGCGAAAACGCAATCTTTACATCGTTCGACTTGGCGCTTTCGTCATCCACGTTTTCGTCCAAGTTTTCCAACCCGACTTGATTCGCATCAAACGCCATGGCCAATCGCGCTCGCTCGAAAACGACCCTCGAAACAGGCGGCGCGCCAAGCCATTGCGATAGCTCGCCAGCCAGCCTCGTGGTCGCTGTGGCGGACGCGGTGCCTTCCGCGACGTCGTCGCGGCGCAAACAGGTTTCGCAAATCTCGTACGCCGCTGCGGTCCACTCTTTGTCGTCGAACGGTTCTGATTCGCTTCGCGTTTCGCACCAACTCGCGAAACACGCAATCGCGCGCGACGCGCCTGTCCCAACGACGGCGAGGTCTGTGCCGGAAAGGCGCCCTTTCGCGACGTGTTCCACACCCAAAGCTCGGAGCAAGCAACGAACCGCACACGCGGCGCCTTTGCCTTTCTTGGCCGAAACTAAAACGCCGTTTAAAACCACGCGCGCCGCGTTTTCGGGATCGTCGTTTTTCTCGTTTTCGGTGTCAGATTCTTTGCACGCGGTTTGCGCGCCACGGTCACCGCCGCCGCCCGTATCCATCAATGAAATAATAGCCTCCAACGCGATACTCGCGTCCACGCGCTGAAGCGCAAACACAGCAGCGTCCCTTACGGATTCCGCACGCTCAATCAAAGGCGACACCCTAGGCACGAGCGCGCGCGCTGACGCGCGGACGGTTTCTTTTATTTTTTGAACGGTTTCGTTTTCGTGATCGGCGGTGTCGCCATCGCGATTACCTCCGTCGCACAAAAACGCAACCGCCTCGCCCAGCGTTTGCGCCGCGTTTCGCCGGACGCTTGTGGAGACGGAGACGCAAAGAGTCGCGACGAACCGTAAACCCTTCCCGTTGGGCTCCACCGCACACAACGAAGCGCAAAGCGAACCCAACCCAGGGGTGATCAACTCAGGCGCTTCTTCCAAAAGAGGTAGCAAACCGTCGAGCAGCGCGGTTTGCTCGGGGCCCCACCTTTTTTGGCTGCGTCGTGAACGAAAAGGTCAGTCTTCCCGTGACTTGTATGAGTAAACAGTCGTAGTAATCGGGCCGAACAGTCATGTCCTCTGGTGCACTTATTGTGGTGGTAAGACTCGCGTGACTGCACTCCATTCGTGGCATCAAACGTAGGTGTCAGGATTTGGGAAAGGGAATACGTACGAAGAAGGCACCAGCACCGCTCGCAGAAGCGCGGCGCCCATGTCCTGATTTTTCAGGTTCCTCGACCGCAGCGCGGGCACCAGAACCTCGGAGGCGTGCGCCTTGAGTAACGAAAACGCGTCGTTGGTGTCCTGAGACACCTTCTGGTGCGGGTTGTGGTTGTCTGTAGAGGCTTTAGGGGTAGGGTTCCGGGTTTCTTTATGGCCACCGTTTGCTTTAACGGAGTCATCTCCGGAGTCATCCCCCATACCCCTCCGCGGATCCGTCAACCCGAGTTGCGCGGCGCACAGGGACAGACACACCAAGGCGTGTTTCAAGCGATCGCCCGCACCGACCACGCCCGCGCCGTCGTCCGCGGCGCACGCGGCGCAAGTCGCGAGCCACCGCCCGAGCCTCGCGGCGTTCGGGCCGAGCGTAACGCGCGTTGCGCTTTTGGGCTGATTGGCTTGATGTGTTTCGCGTGTGGATGACGACGCCGGTTCGATCCCGTCCGGTAAGTTCAGGTTTTCCACACAACTCGCGTGCGCGAACCCCAGAAAGCCGTCCACCGCGATTAGCGGCGCCCAGTCGCGCCACGCGCTCGCGAGCCAGTTCCGGCGGTTGACTTCGTCGGGGTCGTTTTTCGGAAACTTCTTTTCCAAAACGCACCGCTCGGTCCAGCGCTTCACGGTGTCGAACGCGCGGATCACCTCGGTAAGCGCCAGGATCGGCGCGCTTTGTGTCGGCCTCCACCACGACCGCACGATCACGCAAACCTCTCGCGCCGCGGCGGCACTAGCACTAGCACTAGCACCCGCAGCACCCAACGCGGTGGCCGCCAGCAAGGCATCCACCGCGGCCACTGCGAGTCGTGTGGGGGGTTCGTCGCGTGCCCTTTCTTTTTCAGCCTCGAGGACTGTGGCGAGAAGGAAAGGGACCGCTGACGCGGCGATTGTTTCCGGTACCCGCGCGCTCGTGCTCTTTTTTTCTGAAACTAAATTCACGGCGGCGTGTTTCAGCGCAAGACACGCAGCGAGCCTTACGCGTTTTGAATACGCAGGTTTGAGACGCTGTACGAGCGAGCCCCCGACGTTCGCCGAGGCCGTGCCTCCCGCCCCAGAGGGCGACGGCGAGAGAAGCCAGGTGACGATTCGCAGCGCCGTTTTTTTCATCTCTGCGATTTGCAGCGCTGTTTTTTTCGTCTCTGCGAATTGCAATCTGTCGGCACTCGATTTGTCACCGCTTTGACTCGAGGACGGCCGCACTATTCTCTCTAGCAGCGGATCTAGCACCGGGTGCGTCGTGTCCGACTCGGCGGCGGTATCGGACACCGCCATATTACTTAAAAACCTTGCCACCGCGTCCAGCGACGACACCAACCGCACCGTCAAATCTTTCCTCCCTCGCTTCCCGCCGGTGTGAAAATCATCATGACCACCGCCTCGGTCCTCCACGGCCCTACGCACCGCTTTCGGGGAGGCATCCAGAAGCTCCCTGAGCGCGGGGCCGATGGGTGGGTCCACCGGCGCGGGAATCCGGTCCATCTCCCGACCTCCCGATTCAACCTGGACTCGCGCGAGCGCGGAGTGATGAGGATCGCCCTTGCTCGTTGTTTTCAGGAGTTTGTTTCTTCCGAGGGCGCTACAACAGTCGTATCCATCCGGGTTTCAGGTTAAGTCCTCGGGTTCGCGTGCGTGACGCTCACAACGCGGAGTCCCGACGCGATGTCAATCGTGGTGAACCCGTCGCCTCTCACGACGCCGGGAGGCGTGCTTCGCGGCAGGGTCGCGAGGACCGGGACACGCCGTGTCGCTGCCGTCGCGGGCCGTCAGAGAAACGCCATCTCCCGATGTTGTGTCGGAGGCGTTCCTCCTTCACGGTCGATTATTCCAAACGCGCGTCCTACGTACGTGGCGCCGGGAGGGGAGTGGCCCGCCGATGGGGTTTCAATTCAGGGAACGACGCCACACCGCCGCCGCCGACGCGACGTACACACTGAGGTATCCGCGCGAGTCGTGGCGGCTGTTGCTAGTGATGGTGACGGCGCGTCTGCGAAAGATGACGCGACGGAGACGACCGTGCCGAAGGGACTCTTTTTGGATCGCGCCGCTGCGATTGACGAAAGCGATGACACGCAAGCTGCATCTAAGCACAGAAAAGAGACCACCACCATCTCCGATGGCGTTTCCCTGGATCGCAAATACGAGCTGTCATCGGTGTTAAGGTTCGCCATCCCCTTGCTCGCGACGAACATCGTCACGCCGTTGTTAACCATGACGGACACCGCGTTCGTCGGGCGGTGCGCGTCCGACGCGGTTGTGCAACTCGCCGCGCTCGGCGTCAGCACGCCGTTAACGGACTACACCGTGACCCTCGCGGCGTTCATTCCCGCGGGGCTGACGAACATCATCTCAAACGGTTTGGCGGCGGGGGAAAGCGACGAGTCCCTGGGCACGAAGACGTACGGGGCGCTGCTCGTATCGTTGGTGCTGTCACTAGTTTTGGCGGCGACGTTAATCAGTTGCCCTGAAACCCTGTTGGGGTGGCTGAAAACCCCCACGGAGGTCATGGGCGTCGCCGCGGAGTTCACCAAGATCCGCGCACTAGGCATGCCCGCGGCGTACCTCACCACGGCGGCGTACGCGATTCTGGTGTCGCGGAAAGACACCACGAGCCCACTCGCGTGCGTGTGCCTCGCCGCGTCCGTGAACGTCGTGCTGGACTGGATCGCGGTGGCGTATTTCGGGATGGGCGCGAGCGGCGCGGCGTGGGCCACCACCGTCGCGCTGTGGGTCGGGTGTTTCGCGATTTTGAACGTCGTGAACGACCGGGGGTACGCGAAACACTTCCCGTGGGGAACGTTGAAGTGGAAGGAACAACTCGCGCCCGTGATGGTGTTTTTCGGACCGATCACGTTCCTGGTGTTTGCGCTGCTCAGCATATACACCGCGCTTATTCTGTTCGCGAACTCACTGGGCGTGACCGTATCCGCGGCGCACCGAATCGCAGGCAACGTCTTCGCCGTCGCCGTGCTTTGCGGCGACCCGCTTATTCAAGCAGGACAGGCGTTTATGCCCAAGTACTTGTTGCCGAGCGTGCCGAAGCGAAGGTATGTAGTTCCATGCACCACACTGCGCCTCCATGGTTGCCCATACTCGTACCAGAAGGGACTATTACGACCAGAAGGGACTATTCCCTCTGCCCCTTACCCTGACTGTTTACTCATACCAATCCCTCATACACATGGCCGAGAGATTGACACTTTCGGCGTTAATCGTATCAGCGCCGCGCGCAAGATGGCGGGTCTGTTACAGCAGGTCGGTGTCGGCGCCGGTTTCGCCGCCGCATTGGGTTGTGCGTTGGTGTGTTTGCTAGGCGCTGGAACCTTCACAACCGACGCCGCGGTGATAAAACAGGTACAAACAGTGGTCACCCCGATGTGTTTCGCCGTCCTCGCGAACGTGGTTTCCAAGTCCATGTACGGCGTCACCGTCGCGGCGAAACAGCTCACGTTTCTCGCCGCGATTACCGGCGTGGGCCTCGGGTTGTTCGCCCTGGTGCTGTGGCGAATGAACGCAGTGCTCGTGGGGCCCGAGCTTTACTACTGGATGTGGTGGGTCGTCGCGGGGTATTACGTCCTGGCGATTGTTTGTATCCAGGTCCTGACGTTCGGGTGGCCGGGGGGGGTGGGTTTTAAAGGGCTGTTTTTTGATAAAAAGGAGGGTACTAGTCAGGTATTCGGGGGGGATACTGGTGAGGTAGTCGACGTAGTCACAGGATAAGGAGAATAGGAGTAGTTAGGTATTACCAGAGCAAGCTACTTAGTCTTCGTCGTTTTTTTTCAAGGAAGTCTTTTTCTCAAACTCTCGCCTTTCACGTCAATTTCCGCGCCCTAATCTGAGTTCGTTCGCCCGCCTCGCCCCTCCATCAGTGTTCCCCGCGCCCCGCTGATGGCAGATGCGGAGATGCCCCCCACTCGTCGTCGGTACGCGTCGAAATGGCTCACCCTGGTGTTGTGCGAGGCGGTGATGATGAGCAGCGGGACGCTTTATCTGTTCCCCATTTACTCCCCGTCCCTAAAGCGATCGCTCGATTTAACGCAAGAGCAGGTGAACTTCATCGGCAGCGCCGCGCACTTCGGCGCGTTTTTCAGCGTGTTCGGGGGTTTGTTCTTCGACAGCTTCGGCGCAAGAGCCACGCTGGCGCTCGGTGGGGGGTTGAAGTGCTTGGGGTTGGGGCTTACGTACGGCATTCTGGCGGGTTTGTTACCCGCATCGAAAACACTAGCCGCGCTCGCGGCGTGGGTGTTCGGCACCGGATGCAGCTCTTCTTTAACCGCCGCGCTCGGTGCGAACTACGCGACGTTCAAGGACCGCACGGTACACGGTCGCCTTGTGGGCTTGTTACTGAGTTTCTTCGGTTTATCATCCGGAGTCGTATCCCTGGTGTTCGACGTGTTTTTCACCGACCCCGTGGTGTTTGTGAAAGTAACCGCCGTGTGCGCTGGCGCCGTGGACGCGCTCGCCGCGACCGTGGTAGGCGCCCCGAAACATCTAGCCCTGCCACCGGAAGAGGCGATTCCCTCTTCCGTACAAGGAGCAGGGGCGTCCTTGAATAACGTAAAAAATAAAGTAAAACACCTCCGAAAGTTCTTCCAGCCCGCGAGCGTCGAAATGAAACTCACGCGCGGGCAGGTTGTTTGCGCGGCGACGGCGGCGGCGACTGCGCTGAGCGCGGTGGTGCTCGCCGCGTCTGGTTCGAGCGAACAAATCGCGATTGCTTGTTTGCTGGGCATAACCGGTCTGCTGTGCGCGCAGGTTCAAACCCTGTTAGTGGGCAGTGGTAAGTTGACCTTCGCCCGAACCGAGATGGAGCTTGTGGACGCGAGCGGTTCGGTTGACAAAAAACGCGACGCGGCGGAGCGCGGGTTCGATAACTCGGTGACTCCTGGGCAGCTGTGTTTGTCGGTTGATTTTTATCTCCTGTTCACTGCGTTGCTGCTCGGTTTAGGCTCGGGTATCACCGTGGTGAACAACCTGGCGCAGATCGTGAGCGCGTTTCCGCGGCTGCAAAGCGACGCCTCGGGGGGGTTTTCGCACGGGTTGTTGAAACTGTTGGCGTGCGCGAACACGCTGGGGAGGTTGGGGGCTGGGAGTTTAAGTGATTCGTTGAGTCAACAAGGCGTCATGACACGGGCGGAGTTCACGGTGTGGTGCTTCGCCGGCATGGCGGTCGGTATGGCGGTCCTCGTTTCGATTCCAGACGATTCGCCCGAGTTTTTTTTAATCGCGGGCGTATCAATCGTCGGCGCCGCGTTTGGGGCGCTGTTCTGGGCCATGCCCACGCTGGTGATGGACCTTTTCGGGGGGGAACACTTCGGGGCGAACCGGGGAATCGTGGGTTTGTCGCCCGCGATTGGCGGGTATTTGCTGAGCACGAAGCTAGCGGGGGCCGTGTACGCGCGATCGGCGCACGACGGTTTGGAGTGCGTGGAACAAGGGGCTTGTTACCGCGACGCCTGGATCGCAAACTTTTTCGTCTCGGCGCTCGCCACGGCGGCGTGTTCCGTGCTGGCGGGGCGGGACAAACGGCGGAGACAAGGTGCGGCCACGGGGGTGTTAGGGTTTAGGGTTTAGAGACAACACGAGCAGTGCCGGGGAGTGCTACACGCCATGCGGGGGAGGAACAGAGTGTTTAGACTTCGGGGGGGGTTGCAACTCATGCATCAGCGAGTTGACCTGCACGACGAGTTATCCGATGGCTTGTGCACGTTGGCGGCGGGGGAGGGACAACTCGAAATACTGAAGTGGTTGCGCGAGAATGACTTTCCGTGGGACGAAGTGACGTGCAAACGTGCGACGTCTGGTGGACACCTCGCGGTGTTGCAGTGGGCGCACGCAAACGGATGCCCATGGGACGAAGAGACGTACTCCGGGGCGGCTTACGATGGAAAACTCGAGATACTGCAGTGGGCGCGCGCGAACAGCGCGCCGTGGGACGGGACAACGTGCGTGGAGGCAGCTTACAGCGGGCACCTCGAGGTGCTGCAGTGGGCGCGCGCGAACAGCTGCCCGTTGAACTGGAAGAC
>Ga0222633_1000726_pt1 | contig 24840 bp, 21 predicted proteins | sample AntAcemetageno48_FD_179816 | JGI IMG/M metagenome (GOLD analysis project Ga0222633, IMG submission 179816) | Saline water microbial communities from Ace Lake, Antarctica - #48 | ecosystem: Environmental > Aquatic > Non-marine Saline and Alkaline > Saline | place: Antarctica: Ace Lake | collected...
AGTTCGAACATGGCGAGGATCGGTGGTGAAGCTTCAATGCCCTCAGGTACGCGACTTAGTGTGCCAGCGTTAGCCATTATTCGAATTAGCCTGCGTCAACCAGAGTCTTAGAATTAGAATTAGAATTAGAACCGATGGCGATCGCCAACTCGACCATCATTCCAGGACGAAGCTGCCCATATTGCCGATCTAGTGCGATCTTCACCTCAAGTCTTTGAGTCACTTTTGTGAAGTTGCCACTTGGGTTGGGGCTCGGTAGCAACGCAAATTGGCTGGTGGCAGCATTACCAATACTGTTCACAGTTCCTGAGAACTCTTCATCGGGATAGGCATCGACGTGCACCGAGACAGATTGTCCTGGCCTCAAGTGCCGTATATCTGTTTCTTTGACGTTCGCTTTGATCCAAAGGCGAGAAGGATCATGGAGCATGAGAATACGTTGGCCAGGATAAACATACTCTCCAGCATTGGCGAAGGTTTCATCGACAATTCCATTGATGGAGCTTGTTACAGTGTGGTCACTAATTGTGTTGGCGAGTCGATCACGTTCGATTTCCAACCCTCTTTTTCGTCCTTCCGTGAGCACATGGTTAGTGCGCATCACATCCAATTCCACCAGGCTCGCTTTGGCCAAACTGAGTTCTGCCTCGGCGATTTCTTTTCCTGCTAGGCGTTGCTGGTGGGATTGTGCAAGTTCTTGCAACAGAGCTTGGCGGTTATCAAAGTCCTCAATTGAGACCATCTTATCGTCCAGCAGAGATTTTGATCTATCGAAGTCTCTCTTTGCTTTCGTCAGTACCACGTTTGACTCCGATAGCGCCGCAACTGCAACTTTTAGTCGAGAATGACTGGCAGCGATCTTTGAGTTCACCTGTAGTTGGTGCAAATCGTATTCGGTGCTAAAACGGCCTAATTCGACTTCCATGTTTTTTAAGCCGGCATCCAACCTATCCATTTGTAATTCTGCGTCTCTGGGGTCAATACGGACCAGAATATTGCCGAGGCTCACGCTCATCCCTTCGGACACAGGAAGGTCAATGACCCAGCCGGGGATTCTGCTGCTGACCGAGATCATAGTTGCTGATACTCGAGCGTCAGATACATGGACGTAGCCGGATCGGCCGTAAAACCAAAGGGCGAGTCCAATCAAAAATATCACCATCGCTGTGAAGGAAATGATATTGGTCTTGTTCCAGAGTGGGTGGCCTGTAATTGAGTTACTCATCATTCGGAGCCTCCATAATCTTTTCCAGTACCTTGACGCAAACAGCGAGGTCCTTTTTGCTGACACCGGCCATGATCTCTTGCCGAACGGATTTTGCGACCTTGTCCAGGTCATTGAGTAATGAGTGGGCATGTTCAGTCAAATGTATGGTTTTACTTCGGCGGTCGTCTGGATCGGTTCGGCGCTCAACAAAGCCCTTGGCTGCGAGTGTATCTAACAATCTCACAAGGCTTGGTCCTTCGATGCCCATTGTGAGCGCAAGTTCTTTCTGTGATACGCCGTCGCCTTGCCTGAGAAAATATAGTGTTCGCCATGTGGCATCGGTAATCCCCATTGGCTTAAAACGATCGTCCATCGCAAAGCGAATGCGGTTCCGTGTATTGAAGAGCAGCGCGACGAAACGCTGATCGAGTGATGTCTGGTTCGATGCCATATTAGATAGCTTGCTATTTATTAGCATTCTAATAGTAATCCTAAAAATCGTGGACTGTAAGGGTTTTATTTGGCTAGAATTTTGTGCTCTGCAGCATATTTTGAAGCGAGATTGAGTTGGTTCGCACGCGGCTGGTGAGAGAATTCTTTCGCATTACTCGAATCTATCACGAAAATAGTTGCTTAGCGGGCGTGGTATGGCGGTTGCAAAACATCATCTGAAATTCGCTTATTAAGGAAATCAAACCAACCCAGCAGCTAAGGATTAGAACAATGGAAGATTATGGTTCAGAAGAGGTGTGCCGTTTAAGGCTAACCCAGCATCGGACGTTCTCTACAATGAGGGCCCGGCAATTTGGACCATGCTCGAGTTGGCAGGTCGTTAAACCGTTCTGGTAGCCGTCGCAGGCTCGATCCCAGCAGCCCGTTGAGCCGGTCCAAATACACCAACCTGGCCAACGATCCATAAGGCCGCCATTCCCGTTGGGATCAAATACCAATCCACGGGTGTCAAACTGAATTTGTTCACCAGTAGTATATTGAGGCCGATGGTTAGGGCGGCGCCCAACACCACACCAATGGTGCTAATTAAAAAGTTCTCGACCATAAAATATCTTAGGATAGCGCCTCGGGTTGCCCCCAGTGCTCTTCGTACTCCGATCTGTTTTCTGCGCCTGTTTACATTGAAGCTTGCCAACCCAACGATGCCCAGAGCGGTGACCAGCATGAGAATCGCCATAACGATTGACAAAATCTTCACCATCGAGGAATGCTGTTGGTAGCTGCGATTTCTTCGATCTTCGATGCTTGTCAAGTTTCGAACAATACGTTCAGTATTGCTGCGAGCAAGCATTTCCTCGATCTGTGGCATGAGTTGATCACGACGGCCCGGTTCAGCGCGGATCAGGTAACGACTAGAGCTAAAGAGTTGATACTCGGGCACAATCATAGACCGCTCAACCCCTGCCCAACCCACCCAGGGCGCCTGTAGCTTGTCGACGATACCGATGACGAGGATCGGTTCATCTTCTTGAATATAGACAGTTTTGCCCAGAACGTATTGCCAAGCTTCATCGGGATAAAGTTCATGGGCCATGGCTTTGGTGATGAGTATCTTGTCTGGCCACTCATTCTGGGTTCTGGTGCGCCACCCTATATCTGTCTGGGAAAAGTTTTCTCCTGCCAGCAGCTCTAAATCTAAAGTTTCAAGACCGTGCTCGTCCATCATATACACGGCAACACTTACACCGTCACCGTCGTCGTTCGCGCTCGTTTGTAAACTCATCGACCAACCGCTGCCGCTGACCGGTACTGCATTAATTTGGACGGCATTCACAATGCCTGGTAGGGCGCGGATGTCTGCCAGATCCTGCTGGACGGTTACCTGCTCGTTAAAATTAGCGGTAAAGCCGCTGCTATCTATGTAAAAGCTATTGGTTTCATCAAGGCCGCTCTCTCGTGCCATCAAACGCTGGCGTTCTTGGATGATAGAAATCGCGTTCACGACGATTGTCATCGTGAACGCGATTTGTATCGCGATAAGAATAGCGCCAACTTTGTTTCTCATCAGTGCCCTAAGGATAGGGCCAATTTCTAGGTTGGTCATAACAAGGCACTCATAAAAACTTACTCATGGCAGATTCCTATTGGCTTTTAAGCTGACTGGCTGGGGCAATGTTGCAGGCCTTCCAGGTGGGATATAGACCTGCAGCGATGCTCGATACCATGGCTAGGAGAAACGCGACGATGACCATGGTCGTATCTAACTGAACCAGTTTGTCCGGAAGGTCGACATAAAGCATCTTGATGCCCTCCAGCCCCAAGAGTGCTAGTCCCAACCCTAACAAACCACCAACAATGCCAATGACACCTGTCTCAACCAGATGCTGGGTAAATAGATCCTGGCGCGAGGCACCGACGGCTCGACGCAGACCAATTTCTGCAGATTTTGAGACGAATTTAGAGAGAAGCAATCCGATAGTATTGAGTAGGCAAACCGTCAGAAACATAAATGACAGCCAGAGCAAGATCTGAGCATCGTCCTCGACAACTTCCTGATCCTCCATCCACTCCATCACATTACTCAAACGATTATCCAAGGGCCGCTCGAACCGACCGAGGCTCTTCTGTTCCGTCACATAGTTATATAGATAGTCTTCGTATTCGCGTTTTTCGCTCTGACTGGGGAGTTCCACCCACATCTGATAGTTGACGCATTCAGATTGCAAAAACGCTGTAAAGCCCTCGCCTTCGGGAGACTTCCAGCAGTTGACGTTGCCGTTTGCGCTGAGCTCAAGGTCTTCTTTTAGTACAAAGGGCAGGTAGACATCTTCCGGAGTATTAAAGGCTCCAGTGCTCAAATCATAAAATCTCGGCACAGGAAAATACTCATCTAAAACGCCAACTACACGAAAATCTCTACCCTCAATGTTCAATGTGCGGCCGACTGAGTCTTCGCCACCAAAAACCTCTTCATTGGTTTTTCGACTCAGGACGACAACAAATTCATGGTTGTCATCGGCGTTTGCGGTCCATCCGCTGCCATAAAGAAAAGGCAAATCGAACATAGAAAAGAAGTCAGCATAGGTAATGCGCAACGTGGCCATAAAGGGTTTGCTGTCCTGTCCCGGCGGCACGATGACACCTCCAGAAGACGCGATGGCAGTTTGGCGAAAGGCCTTTTTATCCTTCATAAAATTAATGGCTTCAGTCCAGGTAATCTGATCCGGAGGGTCACCGTCATCCGTGTAAGGATTATTCGGATCCCAGCTATCAACCTGAACGTAATACAGTTGATCACTTTTGTGAGGAATAGGATCTGACGACATCACGTAATTGACGGTGATGGTGGTCATGCAGGCGCCAATACCTAGCGCGATCGCAAGTACCATAAGACCGGTTAACACGGGGTTTCGTCTTATGCTGATGCTGGCGAGCTTTAAATAGTAGCCAAACATACCAGTCTCCTAAGCGTTGACTGCATCTTGGGTGATCTCGCTGACGTCGCTCACTCGTCCATCTCTGACAAAAATATTTCGTTTCGCCTGGGCGGCGAGTTGTGGATCGTGGGTCACCATCACAATGGTGGTGCCTTGATCATTAATCTCCTTCAGAAACTCCATCACGTTGCCGGCCATTATAGTGTCGAGATTACCTGTGGGTTCATCCGCAAGGAGAAACCTGGGTTCGCCGGCGAGAGCGCGGGCAATGGCGACTCTTTGTTGTTGCCCACCGGAGAGTTGGGCAGGCAAGTGCTTCATGCGACTGGCGAGCCCAACGGCTTCCAAACTCTTCTCAATTCGGCGTTTACGCTCAGCGCCGTTAAAGCCTCGATATCGAAGGGGTACGTCGACATTGTCGAATAGGTTGAGATCGGCAATAAGATTAAAGCTCTGGAAGATAAACCCAATTTTTTCGTTTCGCAGTTGGCTTCTTTGTTTATCATTCAAGTGACTGACGTCCTGGCCGTCTAACAGGTAAGTACCCTCCTCGAAGGATTCCAGCAGGCCAGCGATGTTAAGGAATGTCGTCTTGCCCGATCCAGATGGGCCTGTCACTGCAACAAAATCGCTCTCGTTCACCGTTAGGCTGAAGTCTCGAAGTGCGTGAGTTTCGACAAGTTCAGTACGGAATATTTTTTTCACATCTTTCATTTTTAACAAGGTGCATTCTCCTAGTCTGTAATCAATACGTTGTCAGCACCGTTGAACTGATCGGTGCTTGAAATAATGACTCGGTCGCCGGGCTTAAGTCCGCTTAGCACTTCTACGCTGGATAAGCTGCGAGCCCCCGTGACGATGCTGGTGCGGCGTGCGACACCCGCCTCAGAGACCAGATAGGCAATACGTCCGTTGCCACTTTCTAGAAACTGGCCGCTGGGTAGCATCAGTACGTTCTGTTTGTTCTCCATAAAAATTCTTGTGCTGAGTCTCTGGTTCTGCCTGAGTCCCTGGGGTTGACCACCAGACTCATTAAATCGAACCCGCCCCTTAACCTGATTGTTTTCTATTTCTGGGGAAATCGTCACCAGTTTCGCCTGGTGGACGGCACCATTGAGGCTCACCTCCGCATCCATGCCGATCGCCAGATCATCCGCATAACTCTCTGGGATATTGACCTCCAGTTCGAACTCAGAGAGGTCCACAACGCTTAAGATCGGCTGATTCTGGATAATCTGATTTTTTTGTTCGACGGCAAGGTTGCCGACGATACCGTTGACAGGAGATCGAACCGTGAGCTCCTGGACTTTTCGCTGCAATTCATCGACCAGAAGTTGTTGTCGCTCCACTTCAAGTTCGTTGGTTTGAATTTCAAATACCAGGCTTTCTTGGTTGAGGCTGGCGTCTTTCATGGCATGGGTGTGGATTAACTTTGCGTTTTCGAGGTCATCTTGAGCCTTCTCGAAGTCAATTTGGCTGATGGAATGGGCGGCAAAGGCTTTATCGGCGCGGCGTTTTTCTCGTTCCCCTGCGGTCAGGGCAACCCTGGCGATATCCACCGACTTCTGGTTCTCCAATGCCTGCTTCTTTGCTTGTATGCGTTGTCGGTCCAGATCGATCTGGATTCTCTGCAGGCTCGATTCCTCCTGTTTGAGTTGATTGGTCAATTGTGGACTGTCGATGACCGCGAGGATCTGATTCTTAGTCACACTATCACCGGCGTCCACCTGGTAGGTGATGGTCCCTTGAGCAGTGCTATATAGCCTTGGGCTTATTGCCGCGACAACCTGGCCCTGAACCGAGAGATCTCGAACAAAATTGCCTAACTTTACGGTGCCCAAGCGGAGACGATCAGCAGAAACTGTGACTTCCGCATTAGACCAGCGGCTCACAGCGGGGCTTACCAGTCCGCCTACCAGCAGAATCACCAGCAGGAAGGCGCCAATGAGCAGATATTTCAGGTTCTTATTCGGCGGCAATAGGACAATGTCCTGACCACTGGTGTCAGATATTTTCAAAGGATTTCCTGAATCTTTGCGTACAGTTGTCAACTTAGTCGCAGAACGGGGATAAATGGTTTGAATTGCGCAGGGTTTTTGAGCGCAATCCATACAATTCTGCTCGAATTCAAATTATTTTTGCTTTTTATGATTCTTGGCCGAATGATTTTTTTGAATACCGACTCCAACGTTGCATATTTAGATGAAGCGACAACAGCGACAGTGACGATAGCGACAAAGATTGCACCAGTTTCCATGAAGGCGCTCAGCCCCTGCTACGAACTGGTGATTGCGACCCCCGGCAATCATCAGTTCGTAGAGGCTTGCGAGTTCAGCCGAGTCCAATACGACAAGCATTTTTCTTGCGACTTGAATCAGTTCTACCCTTCGATGTTCTGTCTATATAAAGACGGCGTCCTGGTGGCTTGTTGTGGGTTTCGCTCGGCACGCGATGAGCCACTGTTTCTGGAACAGTATCTGGATGAAGCCATTGAGGAGGCGATTCAAGGTCAAAGTGACCAGGTTCTGCGGCGACATGAAATTGTCGAAATTGGCGGTCTTGCTGTCGCGAGTCGCCACGAAGGATTGGCTTTTATGGTTCGTCTTGCGCCTCAGTTTCAGGACCTTGGTTTTACCTATGCAACCTGCACTGTCACGTCTCCAGTGCGAAAATGCCTCGGTGAGCTTGGTATTACGTCGATTTGCCTTGCCGCCGCCAATCCTCAACGCGTTTCCCCGCAGGACAATGACTGGGGGCGATATTACGAACTTGATCCAGTCGTTCTTGCGGGTCCTATTCAGCCAGCCATTAACCATATGGCACCATTTCTTGCTCTCATCTAATCAATAAGGACTGTCCATGAGTTACGTGATTGATGCGCTGCTCCTACATGCCGAACAACAACCTGAATCAATTGCTCTTCAGACTGTAGAGGGAGCTCTTAGTTATGAAGCGCTCGCTCGCGAAGTAGATCGTTTTGCTTCCCTGCTGTCGGGTGCCAAATGCCATACGCTGGGGATTGACCTGGATAATGGTAAACACTGGGTCCTGGCAGATCTTGCTGCTATGCAACTTCAAATAACGGCGGTGCCGATCCCCGCTTTCTTTACTGACACTCAAGTGGCTCACCTGCTGTCTGCTGCTCTGGTCAATCTTGTAGTCCGTGATCGCAACGAAAGCCCCGGCGATGACTGGCAGGTTATCTCATGCCAACAGGGCGGCTTGTACCTGTTTTATCGATCAGTTGAGCGACGTTCAAACGCGGCTAAAATTACTTTTACCTCGGGTAGTACTGGCCAACCCAAAGGTGTGGAGTTGAGTCAGCAGGCCATTGATGACACGGCGAGAGGCATCGTGGCTGCGCTCAAACCATTGGATTTGCGTTGTCACCTTTCGGTCCTTCCGCTAGCAACCTTGTTAGAAAATATTGCCGGATTGTATGCGCCCCTGGTCAACGGCAGTGAAGTACACATTGCTTCACTCGAAGTGGTTGGGTTAAGAGGTGCCTCGCTAAATATTGAAGCCTTTATTTTTCTGTTGAGTAGCGTCAAAGCCGACAGCATGATTCTGGTACCCCAGCTTCTTACGGCAATTGTGACCCTAAGTGAATTTGGTCTGGTCGATTTTAGGCACTACAAGATGCTAGCGGTTGGTGGTGGGCGGGTGAGTGGCGCGCTACTAGATAAAGCACAACAGTTAAGCCTGCCTGTATTTGAAGGCTACGGTCTTTCGGAATGTGGCTCGGTACTAACGCTTAACCTGCCAGACGCGAATCGGTCCGGGTCTGTAGGCCGTCCACTGCCACATGCGGAAATTCGAACTTCAAGCGACGGTGAAATTGAAGCGCGAGGCACCGTGATGGATGGTTATCTCGGAGAGGTGAGCACGACGCCTCTCACCTGGTACGCGACAGGTGACCTTGGTTATCTCGATGATGATGGCTTTGTGTATATTACCGGTCGAAAGAAAAATGTCTTTATTACGAGCTACGGGCGCAATGTAAATCCGGAGTGGATCGAAGCTGCGCTCAGCCAGAACCCGGCTGTGTCACAAGCAGTCGCTTACGGTGAGGCAAGGGATCATAACCTGGCGCTCATTTGGCTTCGGTTTGAACAAACTGACGATCAGCTAGAGGCGCTTGTTGCGGCAGTAAATCAGGAGTTGCCAGATTATGCTCAGGTACATGACTACATCGTGATATCCGAAACTCTGCCCAAATACCTATCCACCGCGAACGGGCGAGTAAAACGCGATCAAGTGATTGAACGCTACTTTGAACTCATTGAAGACCATTACGATCCCAATCCCAAGAGGTTGACCCATGTCATTTTATAAGCAGCTGCTGACGCAAACAGAATCCGGAAAGCAGTACCTGTTGTCTGCGCCGATCATCGAAGATGTCTTCAGCGGTAGATTTGATATTCACACCTATATCGCGTTTCTGAATCAGGCATTCCATCATGTCCAGCACACCGCACCATTACTGACAGCCGCAACAACCAATCTATCGAAGCAGCAAGAGTGGGCGCGCAAGACGATGCATGAGTACATCGAAGAAGAGCGGGGCCACGAGGCTTGGATACTGGATGATATAGAAGCCTGTGGTTTCGATAGAAGTGCCTTCTCGAAAGGGGTAGCGCCCCTTCATTCAGAAGTTATGGTGGCCTATCTATACGATTATGTGACACGCATAAACGCTATGGGTATCTTTGGCATGGTGCTCGTTTTAGAAGGTACGAGCTCTACCTTGGCGCCGGTTGTGGGGAAAATTGTTCAACAGAAGCTTGGCCTGCCCGATACCGCAATGACCTATCTGACGACCCACGGCGAGCTGGATCAGGATCACATCAGTTACTTTGAGCGTGCGATGAACAAGATTACTGACCCTGTTGACCAGGCGGCAATCATTCATGTCGCGAATCAGGTTTATCGCCTCTATGGAGATGTCTATCGAGCGATCCCAAACGAAGCGACACGTTTAGTTCAGTCAGCCTAGTGCGAGTTTTAATAACAGGCGCGACGGGTGGAATTGGTGAAGCTCTTGCAATAAGGCTACATCAAGAGGGCGCAGAGCTTCTACTTCAGGGCCGAAATCAGGACAAGCTTGATTGTCTGGTGAAACTTCTGGGTAAATCGAAGATTCGTGTGCCCTCAATCAGGGCAGACATTGATATTGAGGAAGACCGACAAGGTCTCGTCAATTTGGCGAGAAGCCTCAATGTGAATACATTAATCAACAACGCTGGGGTGAATCAGTTCGCATTCTTTGCCGATACCGACATTGATCGAGTTATTCAGACGAATGTGAGTAGTACCCTGCGTCTGACCCAATTGATGTTGCCATTTCTATTAGAGAACAGGGCGCCCAGGATCGTCAACATTGGGTCAGCCTTTGGCAGCATCGGTTATCCTGGTTACGTCGCCTATTGTGCGGCGAAACATGCGATCAAGGGATTCTCCGAGGCACTCAAACGCGAATATGCTGATACAGAACTGGAGCTAATTTACATCTCGCCTCGAGCAACTTTCACTGATATGAATGCCGAAGCGGCGAACGAACTTAACCTTGCTCTGGGCGTTGGGTCTGATTCGGCTGAAGCTGTCGCGCGTCAAATTGTGCTGGCGATGAGGAAAAACCACTGTCGAGTTCAGCTTGGATTTGCAGAAAAAATACAGACCAAACTGAACGGTTTACTACCTAGTTTGGTTGATCAGGCTATTAGCAAACAACTTTCTATCATTAAACACTATCTTAATCTGGAACATAAAAATGAAATCTCTCATCACAATAGCTCTACTGCTGATTGCGAGTCACTCAGCTATGGCGACGTCGGTTGAGCAGTTACAGCACGGCTGGGCGATCGCTAATTATGAGCTCGAAGGCGATGAACAAGCCGCTAAGTTTGAATCGCTTATTGCCGACGTGGAAACAGCTGCAGCTAACAATCCCAAAGACCCTGAGCTTTTGATTTGGGAAGGCATTCTAAAAAGTACCTACGCAGGCAAGACAAGTGGTTTATCAGCCCTCTCTCTAATTAAAAGCGCTCGAGCGGCTTTGGAAAAAGCGATGTCGATTGACGATATGGCTATGCAAGGCAGTGCTTATACGTCACTTGGGGCACTTTATTATCAGGTACCCGGCTGGCCGATCGCTTTTGGTAGCGACAAAAAAGCTCGACAGATGTTGCAGAAAGCGGTGCAGCTAAATCCCGAAGGTATTGATTCCAACTATTTTTACGGTGATTTCCTGTTGCAACAAAAGGAATACGTAGCAGCTAAGGTCGCTCTAGAAAAAGCATTAGCAGCGCCTGACCGACCGGATCGAACTTTGGCGGATGGTGGGCGTCGTGAAGAGATTCGTATTCGCCTGGCTCAGATTCAATCTTAACAAAGGCTAAAAAGCCCAGTAGAGGTCAAAAAATGGCGCTAGCGGCAAGCCGTATTCGGGCGTGGTCGCAAGAGCACCATTGTCGAGTTCAAAATCGACACCAATTTGGTTTTCTCGGTCAAACAAGTTGGTCAAACCTGCTTCTACTCGCAAATCACCTCTGCTGAGTTTCCAGGATCGCATGATTTTCAGATCGGCTGAAATAAAACGATCAAATCGAGCGCTATTCCTTTGTTCCGCCGTGACAACGACACCATCGAAACTGAGCGGTGTCGTTAGCCATCCTTCATTGAAGGCGATGCTAGTGCTGATTTGCCAGCCGTAAATTTCGCGGTGATAACCAACATTGGCTGCGCGGGTCTGATCCCAACTTCTGCGGATATTGGGGCCGGGTAGTTCATCCTTGACTGAAGAATAGCTGTAATTTAGCCACCATTCCCCTCCGAGCAGCGACCCATCGATACTGAGCTCGATGCCTCTTGCGATGTAACGCTCTGGCGCGATTCTAATTCGATCAACCTGGAGTTCTGGAATTAGCGTATAAGGGTTCGTCAAATTCTGAAAGTAAGGTCGAGTCTTGTTTGCATCCTTGCGGTAAGCTTCGATGCGCATGTTGATGCCAGACTTTCTAAAGACATAATCCAGACCGGCGATCAGATGATCTGCTTGTTGTACCGGTTGAAAGTTGTTCTCGAGATCCGAAATATTCAGCTCATGAAGACCCTGGGATTGCGAGTAGCGGCCCCAACCTAGTCGCAAGTTTAAGCTTTCGTTCGGTCCATAGAGGAATCCGACTCGATAGTTCAATTGTTCGTCTTGAATGCTTCGCTCGTAGTGCTGCGCATCGAGACGAATACCTGCTTGGATGGTCATATCCTCAGTGAGTCGCTGCTTCCAGTTCAGGTAGAGATCTGCCTGGTGGCCGGTCTCTGAGATAGCCGTCGCCTCGAACCTGGATCTCGGTACGTTACTCAGGTCAGCAAAGGGTGCCGAAACGATCTGCTCGCTCTGGTACTCATAGTCTGATTCGATATATCGGTAGTCCCAACCAAAGGCGAATAGACCAGCGTTGCTGACATACTCGTAGGTTTGATTGATAAAGTAGAATCGGAACGTTTGATCGTCCTTGATATTGCCAACAACCTGGTTGGGTTTATCCAGTTTGCCTTCGCGATCATCTAGGATCTGAGTGGCGCCTATAATCGTGGTCCGACTTAGGGCGTCGGATACATCCTCACTTAGCTTGCTCCAAAAATAAGTGTTGGTGTAGTGGCTCTCTGCGAACTCGGTATTCGAACTGTTGTTGATTTCTATATCATCGGCAAACCATAGTAGGTTGACATCCCACACTGCGCCGCTCTCTAATTCTTTGCTATACCTGACAAATACATCTCCAAATGACGGCGTGCCGAGGTCATTCTCAACAAGCTGATCAATTAGCTCAAAGTTGCTGCGGCGGATGTTGATAAGCAAGCTTTGATCGTAAAATTTTACACTCTGGAGATAGGACAGATTAAATAATCCAGCACCTAGCTCTCTGGTATTCGCGAGTTCGTCGTTTTGCCGGGTCGTGATCAACATGGCGGCACTCAAACGGTCGCCAAGCGAGACGGGAAAGCCGCCGCTATAAAAGTCGATGGCTCCAAGTAATCGATTGTCGAAGGTAGAGAACAGACTGTTGTAACGATTGAAGTGAAACGGGTTGTAGAGACGCACTCCATCAAAAAGGATTAGAGTTTCATCTTTGTTTCCGCCTCGAACTCGTGGTCTGGCAGACACGCCCACACTGGCGCTGCCGGGGAGTTGATTGACAATACGGGCAGCGTCATTTGCTGTCGCAGCACGCTCAGACAATGTTTCAGCATCAAACCCTTGGGAGGCGCCACCAACATCGGCATACAGCCGGTACCGACTCGCGCTAACAATAACTTCCTCAATGGGTTGTACTTTGAAGTTGGGGAGGGCGACTGTTGCTGTCTGCGGTGGGGCGATGCGAATTTTGAGCCGAACTATCGTGTAGGTATTGGGCTTAATCTCTTGAATGTTGAGATCAAAAGCCTTCAGTGCTTTGCTAAGTGATTCCAGTGTCGGCGTCACATCTTCGTCATGGGTGACTTGAAATCGACGCCGCAGTAGATCAGATGAATAAAGAATATTCAGACCGGATTGGTTGGCCAGATCGATATAGTCCGCCAGAGAGATTGTTTTGGCTTCGCCAGCAAAACAGAGTGGCGCGCAAATCGACAAGCAGATGAGGTGAATGGAAACTAAGCATTTTAAATGACGAAAGATGACGATCGCTCAAACAGGAAGAATTATCGCGTCAAGATAACCTGATCTGAGTCGGAGTCAACCACTTCAAAATCTGTGGTCGATAATACGACCTCGAGACTGTCATCAACCGTAAGGTTGTTCATGGATCCATGTAAGATAGTGCGTGTTGCAGCAATCTCATCCTCGTTGTTTTTAAACACGATACGTCGACCGGTCTCATCGCTCCACCAGGCGAGGTAGGCGCTTAGGCTTGCACCTTCGATCGCGATTGGTTGGTGAACGCGATGGGTCCATTGCCAACTCGTATCAGAAGCGCTTAACGCCTCTCGCTCAACGGATTGATCTCTTGCGATGACCAGACGTTCGCCTGCTTGAGCAGTCGTATTGAATTCATCAGCGTTTATGTTAACCAGCCCGTCTCTAACCTGTACTCGCCAGTAGTCTGGGCTAACGCGGACTTCAAACTCCGTGCCGATATCGCGAGCAGCTCCAAACTCGGTGTTTACCACTAGGGATTGACCAGCGAGTTTCTTGTCTGACTCTGCGTATAGTCCACCTAGCGAAAGATACACTTGCGACTCACTCTCAAGCCGAATGGCGGTTGTTTCATCTAGTCTCAGGGTCATGCCATTGGCCAAAGTTAGTGCGGAGTAGCTGCCTATGCCTGATCGGACCTCAGCGTCAGTCTCAAGTACTGTGGTCTTACCTATCGGCGCCCAATCTGCTTGAGCGGAGGCGCGGTATTCGATGTTACCCACGACCTGAGCAACTGAGGTGCTGGAAATGCCCCCTGGTTGAGTGTTGAACAGAAATCCCGCGCCAACGGCAAGACAAACACTCGCTGCAATCGCGAGCCATCGGTTACGCCGCCGAACACCGGCATGCAGAGCAACTTCCTGTTGCCATACGGTTTTAACACTTTGTTTGATGCTGGAGGACATTTCTGCGGCTGGCTTGTCCCTTCGGCTGACCCGCTTGAGAATCTCCGCGATATGCTCTTCGCTCAATTTAGAATTGATATCTGGATCTTTCATGGGTGCTGACCTGCTAGTTGCGGGGCTAATTGCTCCAGAGCTTGCCGAAAAGCCGTGCGAGCTCGAGCTAGAGTAGATTGCGCGGCGAGCTCTGTTACCTCGAGACGAGATGCGATTTCAGTTACTGAAAACCCTTCGATATATTTCCATTCGAGCGCGTTGCCATAGTTTATGGGGAGGTGGTCTAACACTTCCTGTATGAGCCGGCTGAGCTGTAAGCCATGCATGGCATTTTCTGGATCATTTTCTGGATCTGCTTCTAATCCTTCAAGAATGGGTCGAATGAATTCGCTGTCCTCAGGCACAACCGGAACGGATCGAGACAGCTTGCGAAAGTGAGCATTTATTTCATTACGGCAAATTTGACATAACCATGTAAACATAGAGGCATCTCCTCTATAGCCTGCGATGCCGCGCATCGCGTTGATCAAAGTGGTCTGGACAATGTCTTGAGCCGCGTGCTCGTCAGCGTCAAGACGCTTGATCGCGAACCGAAACAAGCGTTCGAAGTATTCGGTAAAAAACCGATCAAACTGCCTCTCGTCACCTTCGATGAGTGCCCTGGCAAGCTTCCGGTCAGCTTCATGGGTCATTTAGTTATCCAAGTAGTTGTCCAAAATCTGTTTCTGCAGGGTTAGAGGAGGAATTAGCAAAAATCATTCGCCGATTGATAGTTTTTTTATAGCTCACCGGAAAATTCTGACTTTACTCCTTTTGGAGTTGGCAGGCGTCTATTGGTTTGCGTTGGCGATGAGCCGCGCAGGGGGGGTTCCTGCAGCAGGCCAATTCAATCAATTTTATGCAGATGCTGGCTTTATGCAGCGACTAGTTCTAAGAAGTTCTAGGCCGGCGCATTGTCCAGGCTATGTTTCAGAGTCCGCGTACACATATAGTAGTGGAATGCGCACCAGAGGTTCACCAGCACGGTAAGACTCATCGCATATCGAATCGCATTGATGCCAAATTCGGGTTCAAGCAAATCCGCCGCAAATCCGGTCAGAATAGGGCCGAGTCCTAAACCAATCAGGTTCAAAAAGAAGAACAGGACCGCTGAGGATAAAGCGCGCATGCGTAAGCCGACCATGCCGTGAGTCATGGCGATACAGGGGGCGAGATAAAATCCACCAAAAAATACCGGTAGCGCCCAGGACAATGTAGCGGCCTGGCCTGTGTCCATGACGAGAAAGGTAATGAGAGCAAAGGGTATCGCGGCAAGTGTCGAAAACATTGCCACCCAGATGTACCAGTTCTGGTTGCCGGTTTTATTGGCGAACCTGTCAGATAACCAACCGCCGGCGAAGGTCCCAGCCAAGCCGAAAATTCCTGCCACCAGACCGTACATTTTGCCAATTTCCAAATTTGGCATGTCGTGTACACGGCTTAAGAAGATCACCATAAAATTACCAACGCCGTAGGTGACGAAGGCATGGAGAGCGCAAGCAATCGCAAGATGTCGAAAAGCTTTGCGTGACCAGAGCAGAGCCAGCACATCCATAAAATTTGTATTGTCGGTTTCAATTCCTGCTTCTGCTTTCGTGTCAGAGAAGCCCCTGGGAGGTTCTTTGACGGTCAGTCTGAGTAGGATGGCAAGTAGTATTCCAGGCAAGCCAACCACCACAAATGCGATGCGCCAATCGAACCACTGGACGAGATAGGCTCCACCGACATAACCAATTAGGATGCCGCCATATACGCCGAGGGAGTAAATGGAGAGTGCGGTACCCCGCTCCGAGGCAGGAAAAATATCCGATACCATCGAGTGCGCAGGTGGACTTCCCCCCGCTTCACCGATACCAACACCAAAGCGTGCTGCAAACAGTTGCCAAAAATTTGTTACCGACCCACAAAGGGCCGTAAACAAACTCCATACCGTAAGGGATACGGCGATGACGTTACGACGATTACCACGGTCAGCGATTCTTGCAATCGGTATTCCAAAAAAACAATAGATCGCAGCGAAGGCGATACCCGATAGCATTCCGTATTGGGTTAGCGTCAGGTCGAGATCTTCAATGATGTATTCAGAGAGGATGACGATGACCTGTCGGTCTATAAAGTTGAAGATATAAACCAGCGTTAGAACGCCGAGGGCGTAATAGCGATATGATTTTTTCTGGTAAGAAGCGTAAGCGGCCTGTTCTTCTTGTTGTTGTTTAGAGCCTATCTCTGACACTCGCTGTTCCCTTAAATGATGAGCGCGGCGAGCTTATCATCTTTTGAGGTCCTTACCTCTGAGTTCGTGTCTATCCATCTCCCAGCTGGTAAGTAAATTTGTTACGAACTCCAAACACCGGTTGGGACATTCCATTCTGCCAATGGCGCAAGAAACTAGGGGATGATCATCGGGGATGTTTCTTACCCATGGTGGTTGAAATCAAGTCAGCCCCGGTACGAGTGTGCTTTACGAATGGCGTGATGATCGAGGTCCATGATGGTTGTTTAGGTCGCCCCGACCCTCCTGCTAACCAGTGGGTTTCACAAATATAACGGAACGCCATACAGCAAAAAGAAGATGGTGAATTGCACCATTTTTTTTGGGGTATGTACAAGCTGCATAAAGTCCATGTATTGTGCTAGGCGACGGTATTTCAGTAGTTTCCTAATTGAAGTGCTCATTACTGTTCTTCAATTAAGGGAAAGGCAATACGGGAATGCTTTAGCAAAGCTTTAACAAAGCTTTAACAATAAGAAGTTACTACTAAACTAATACTTTAGGGGAAAGACTCATGTTAAACGGCCCTTCTAAAAAGGACGGCTTTACAGCTGATCTGTTAAAAAAACTGCCCATTGTTACCGCACTGGGGTTTGCGCTGTCAGTACCAAACGCTATCGGCGCACAACAAGGAAGAAAAATTGAAGAGGTAATCGTTACAGCGGAACGACAGGAAGCGTCTATTCAGGATACTTCTATCTCTATTACAGCATTCACCGGCGCGATGCTCGATGATTTCGGCATCAGAAATCAGGAAGACCTGCAAAACTTCGTACCAGCAACAACCATCCAGCCTTACGATGCGACGATTCGTGGCGTTGGTCGAAACTTCCGAGCGTTAGGTGGTGACCCAGGCGTTGCTACTTATATGAATGAAATTTATTCAGAAGACTTGTTGACAGCCACTGCTGCAACATTCTGGGATGTAGAGCGAGTTGAGGTCCTGCGTGGACCACAAGGTACACTCTATGGCCGTAACGCAGTAGGTGGTGCAATTAACATCCTCTATAAGAAGCCGAGCGAAGAATTTGACTATGCTTTCAAGGCAATTGCTGGAAACTTTGGTACCCAAGAAGTTTACGGAATGGTCAATGGCAGAATTATCGAAGACGTGTTGTCAGGTCGATTTAATTTTGCCAGCAGAGATCGTGACGGCACAATTGAAGACAAAGGGCCTGGGGATGATTTAGATAGCCTTGGTACCAAGAACGTTGCCTTACAGTTTAATTTTACGCCTAAAGACAACTTAGAGTTTAATATTCGCGCCAACAAGATGGAAATTGATCGGGACTTCGGTGGTGCCAACGGCGCAGGTGCGGTCATACTAAACGAGTTCAACCAGCCGTTTAGGGACACTACTCATGTAACGCCAGGCTTCAGGGCAATCGACCCAACTAATACGGACGTCGCAAATTTCCTCGACCAGAATTGGTATGACACCAATGAGCCTATTCTAAACTTTACAGATCCTGCGACAGGCGCGAATGTTCAAGCACAGCATAATCGTACAGGTATTGATCTTGCTGAATTTTCTGGGTTCCGAAATGCGGCGGCATCAATGGATGGATTTAACAATACATCCGATGCTAGCAGAGACAGACTCAATTCTTGTGTGTTTCCCGGTGAAATTGATGGTGACGAGGTATGTGTCTTTTCCAATGGTTTAAATCGTGAGCAATTCGATCAGCAGGGTGTTCAGTTCAGCACTGTATGGGACGTTAATGACAAGTTGCAGCTAAAGTACCTATATGGCTACAACAAACTGTCTTACAAGCGAACAACTGATGATGATAATACTGACAGCCTATTTGTAGATCGTCAGTTTTACGTCAACCACGAAGCTCTATATACATCTCATGAAATTCAGGCATTTTACGAGATAGGGGATAACTTCTCATTTACCTCTGGTATCTTCTTCTATGATTCAACGATTGACCAGCGTGGTGATTTTTATTCGGCTGTCGGCGAAGACAGGTTTATTAATGGGTACCAGGACAACGCCGGGTTAGCCGGAGCGTTCTTCGGTGCGGGTCCAACTGCAACACTGCACTCCGCCAGGGCATTGTGCGAAGTAGCAAATCCAGCGCCATCCTGCGCAGCTAACTTTGGTGTCACCAATAGTCCACTGACCACTGGTGTTACTAACAACAATTTGCATATCGCACAGTGGTATGGAGATGACGGCACCAACCCAGACCTGAATGTTAAGCACGGTATTATCAGCCAGGGAAGCGATCTCCTCTACCACACGCAAACTATAAAAGAAGCATTCTCTGCATACACACAGGGCGTTTGGGATATCAATGAGGCATTCACACTGACGGTCGGTATACGATTTGCATCAGATAAAATTACCGCACAAGAAAATCTATTCAGATACTCAGAAGTTGCAGGTGTCTTCCTTGATTCCGGTGCGCTGGGACTCGACCTGGCTGTCTATAACCAATTGAATGGTGGCATCGTTGCCGACCCAGCTAACCCAGGTAAGTTTATACCCACTGAATTGGCTGTGAACGGCGGTATCCCGGTATCCCTAAGTGTTTATCGACCCTTCAAGCGTCAGGATGAAGAGATCACCTGGCGCGCAAATCTGGACTGGAATGTAACGGATGATTCACTCATCTATTTTTCCGCAACCACTGGAACACGTGCTGGCGGGTACAACCTGGTATTTTTCAGCCAATCGCCTACTTATGAACCTGAAGAACTCATTGCTTACGAGATCGGATACAAAACGACCTTCCTCGATAATACTCTGCAATTCTTCGGTTCAGTCTACTACTACGATTATGAAAGCGTCCACACGGTCGCAACAGAAGTAACACCACCTCTTGTTGCTGGTGGACCCACCGGCACAACCACATCTACTTTGGCAGCACCAAGTGCAAGAGTCTCAGGTGTTGAGATCGAAGCAATGTGGTTAGCCACAGACAGTTGGACCTTGGGTGGTAACTTCAGTTTTACGCCGAGCGAGTATGACAAAGATTTCTTCATCAAGAGTGAATCGAATCTTCTAACGCCAGAATCTCTATTTGGGGATAGTGTGAATAGCCTGGTAGAGAACATTAAGGGTAATCAGGTATTACAGGTTCCAGAAGTCAAATACACTGGCTGGGCAAGCTACAGGTGGCCTCTAGCCGGTGGTTCAAACGTTGAGCTATTTGGTGTTTACAGCTATACAGATGAAGTCTATTACTCACCATTTGAAACCGATTCTAGGAAATCCGAGGAGTACGACAGAGTCGACTTACGTGCTACTTGGACGTCTAGCGATGGTAATTGGAGAGTTTCGGGCTTCGTTAATAATGTACTTGATGAACTCGGCCAAATACAGGTTCTGGCTGAAGGTGAAGGTGAAAACTTCAAACATGGTGGTACAACTACTGTTCCACGACTTTATGGTGTTGAATTTACCTACGCTCTGGGTCAGTAGACTAGAGCTGATGTAGCGATACTTTAATGGGCACATCGGTGCCCATTTTTTTGGAGGGTACTTCTGCAGTGCCCTTTTTTTATACCTGATTGATCGATATCGAAGCTTTTTTTGGGTGAGTGACGCTAAATGGCGCTAAAGAAAGTGGAAAGGCTTTATTAAAGTAACAGCCAGATCATGGCGATCGAAAAAAACAATAAAACGACAAGCGTCAGGCGCGCGCCATTACTGAGGAGCCAACTTTTTTCTATCTCGTCTAAAGCGTTCACCTTCGCTAGTCGCCTGATCTGACGGTCCAGGCGCGGGGGCACACTTTCAGACGTGTTCCTCTCCTGTACAATCGAGATAACCTCAGCAAACTCCTGCTCAATGTCCCTGTCTTCTTCTGACCATTGTGGCGCGCTCATTTAACTGTGTCCTTGAGCTGTGTCTTAAGTTTTGCGTATGCATATCGGAGTCGACTTTTGGCGGCTTCGGGTTCGCACTCCTGAATATTAGCAATCTCCGCGACCGAGCAATCGAGTTCATGGCGTAAATAGAAAGCCTGACGCTGCTCTAAGGGCAATTGAAAAATAGCCTCATCAATCTTTGATCTAAACTCACGGTCTTCTATGGCAGGCGCGGCAAGCTCCGGCAGCGGAACTTCCTCACCGCGACTTGAACGTCGATACTCGTCAACGATCAGATGATGAGCGCAAGTAAATAGCCATTGCCGAAAGCGACCCTTGTCGTTGTATCGTGTTTTTGAGGCAATCACTTTTAGCCAAATATCCTGGTAGAGTTCGTCTACTCGGTTCGCCGGAATACTTCTACGTACATAGTTATAGAGAGGCTGACGAAATCGCTCATAGAGTTCGTCAAACGCTCTGCCATTACCGGAACGATAGCGGCGATATAATTCATCATCGGTGCTTAAGTTCACAAACATTCGCTTTTTTAATAGTGAACGACATCACTTAGAAGAACGGGTTAACCTACTGTGGTTCTCCTTGCTGAAGCACCTGCCAAATTGTACTGAGTCGCTCAAAGCTCGATCGGCACTCAAGAATTTGCTGCATCAGGTCGGGATCCAGACGCAGGTACTGAAAGATACCAAAACTAAAATCAGTACTGGTCCATGCCGGATTGAGTAACGAATCTGCGGCTTGCCTATTTTGCTTTGCGATCATGGGGTGGAGTGCGGCAATGATGTCTTTTTGTAGTTGTGCGCTATCGGAGTTTATTGCTTCTTCTTCACCTTCTTTTTGGTCGTCAATTATCTCGCAGGTGACGATCCGATAAGGCAGAGTTTGCCGTTCGGCCTTAATCAATAGCCTCTTTTCAACATGGATTTCGGCAAGCAGTCGACCATCAGGTGTTGTGTCGATCAGTTTGCAGGGCCCGGCAGAGAACACCTCCTGTGGTTGGTAGGTTGCTTGATTGGAGCTGAGCATCTCAGCAGCTGTTTGGTCTTTTGGCGCATCGCGGATAGTTTTCCGAGTATGGCAAACACCAATCATTCGCTGGCTTTCCAGGCTGTCCTTGATCAGCTGCCGGTAGCGTGGTTCAAATACATGCAGCGGAATCACCGTGCCGGGAAATGCGACTAAGTTGGGGATTGGAAAAAGTGCGGCCTCTACGGTTGTAGTCGTTGAGTCAGACAATATCGTTCTCCCATATTTGTGAATAGTCTGGAGTTGTACAAAAAGGCTTCCTTCATCGCTCAGAGCTCTGGGTCATTTCCAGATGGAGCCTTGTTCCATCATAGGGATTCTCCCTGGCGAGGGCTTCGTTAAAGCTGATACCCAAGCCAGGCGCATCGGTCGGCAGTGCGTATCCTGCCTCCCATTCTAGGCTATAGTTAACCAGTTCTGCCTGAAAGCCACTGCCGTTCTCTATGCTTTCAAGAATCAGGAAATTCGGCGAACAGGTCGCGATCTGAATATTGGCGGCAGCCACGATAGGTCCGCAGTACAGATGTGGCGCAATTTGCGCGTGAAAAGACTCTGCCATTGAGGCGATCTTTTTGGCTTCTAGTAACCCTCCGACACGGCCGAGGTTCATTTGAAGAATCGATGCCGCACCAGCGCGAAGCACGTTCGCAAACTCGTACTTGGTGCATAGTCGCTCACCTGTTGCGATGGGTATAGATGTGCTCCGTGCCACCCGCGCCATGGCGTCGACGTTGTCAGGCGGTACCGGTTCTTCTAGCCAAAGGGGGTCATAGGGTTCAAGCCGCCGAGCTAAGCGGCGGGCGCCTCCAGGGGTAAACTGACCGTGGGTGCCAAACAATAGGTCGACTCGGTTGCCAACAGCTTCTCGCAAGACTCGAACAAAGGCTTCTGACCTGTCGAGTTCGGTGAGCGTTGGCATGCCTGGGTCCATCACTGTAAAAGGCCCTGCCGGGTCAAACTTTAAGGCCGTGAAGCCCTGTTCGATATAATGCAAAGCTCGATCGGCCGCGCGCTCAGCGTTGACATAAACATGATCCGGGTCAGGACCACTCGGATATACATCGCCCGCTTCTGGATAAATGTAGGTGTAGGTCCTGAGCCTTTCGTGGACCTTGCCGCCGAGCAATGCATAGGCGGGTTTCTCGACAGCCTTGCCCATCAAATCCCAGCATGCCATCTCTAAGCCAGAAAAGACGCCCATCATCGAGACGTCGGGTCGAGCGCTGTAACCGCTGCCATACACTCTGCGAAATAGTAATTCGGTCTGAAATGGATCAGAGCCGATAAAGTAGCGGGCGGCCATGTCCTCCGCCATTTTTGTCACAACATCAGGGCCAAAGGTGGCGCAATAAATCTCGCCATAACCCTCAATGCCATTGTTGGTGGTTAACTTGACGAAGATAAAATAACGACCGCCAAATCCCGGTGGAGGATTGCCGACAACAAAGGTTTCAATATCAGTAATATGCATTGAGAAAGGCTATCACAGCTAGACGCAAATTCGGTGACTAGGCTTCGATTGGTTGGTGGCGGGAGGTCAGGCTGGATCAATTGATCCAGCCTGAGTCTTCGAACAAGGACTAGCCGCAAACTGGCTAGTCCCGGGCTGACTAGCCCATCTTATAAAAACAGACCTTGTTGTTGTCTGCATCGCGGACGTAGGCGCCATAAAAGGTAGGCATGCGCTCTCCAGCGGGACCGTCGTCGGTAGCACCGAGTTCGATCGCTTTGTTATAAAGCGTATCAACGTTTTCTCGAGATCCAGCATCGATGGCAACCATATTACCGTTACCTGGGTTTTGCGCGGTAGCTTCATCAAAAGGCGTGCAAACGGCGATGCAAGGCTCAGCCATGCTCTTGCCGATAAAGGCAATGCGGCCGCCATCAAACAAGACCTTTGCACCCAGAGATTCCAGTACGGAGCTATAAAAGGCTTTAGCCTTTTCCATGTCTTTAGTGCCGATAGTGACGTATCCGATCATTAGTGGTTGCCTTCTAGTTAAAAATTGATTTGTCGAGCAAGTAATCTGTTGTTGTTTTGGTACAAAATCGAAGTAGCATAATACGACCCTGTCTCGGCTTAGAGAACCCGCCAATAACACCTATTCCCAATCGCGATAGCTAAATGCCGACGATACCGCGATCAATCAAATCTGCGAGCTCAGCTTCAAGTCCTATGGTCGCGAGTATCTCTGCCGTGTGCTCTCCAACCGTGGGTGCAAAGCCAGCGGGCTCTGCCGGGGATTCAGAGAACCTGGGTGCAGGCCTGGTTTCTCGCAGCAGGCCCGCGGTAGGATGGTTGATGGTTTGAAATATTCGGTTATGAATCGCTTGAGGGTCTTGCGGTAGGTCGGCGAGCTGGCGCAGCCGCGCAAAGGGAACACCGCAATCGGAGAGGCGATGCTCCGCCTCCTCAAGGGATAGTTTAGCCGCTGCCTGGCAAACCACTCCTGCCATCATCTGCTGATACTCCAGGCGGTGGTCCATGCGAGCAGAGAGACTATTGAAGCGCGCATCTTGAGCCAGTTCAGGTAGCTCGAACGCTCGGCACATACCCTCGAATTCAGAGTCCGACAAAATCATAATGGCGCCCCAGCCATCTCGATACTCCATCAGTTGCCCAGACCCACCAATGGCCGGCCGATGGTCAATGTTCTCGCCCTGCAGAATGTTGTCAGCACCGGCATCGGGCCAAAGGAAAGCCGCTGCCGTGTCTAACATTGAGAGGGTAATGTGTTGGCCCTTGCCAGATTGGGTTCGGTAATACAGGGCAGCACTGATCGACTGGCAACCATGGTGTGCGGTGAGTTTATCCATGATGAGCTGATTAACCTGCTCGGGTCCTTCTCCTCTTTTTAAGCCCTGAACATGGGCAATGCCAGAATAGGTTTGAATGATGGGGTCATAGGCGCGTTTTTTGGCCTGGGGGCCATCGGGACCAAAGCCAGAAATTGAGAGATAGATGATGCCGGGATTATGTTGCTTGAGTTGCTCATAGCCGACACCGAGCCTATCGACCACGCCAGGACGAAAGTTCTGAATCACGACGTCAACATCTGCAGCCAGTTTACAGACAATATCGACGGCTTCAGGTTTTGAAAAATCAAGCGCGATAGATTTTTTACCTCGATTCAACATATGAAAGAATCCTGAGAAGCCGTTACGAGAACTTCCAACGTGCCGCTGTATGTCGCCGCTACCGATTCGCTCGACCTTGATCACGTCTGCCCCCTGGTCAGCGAGCAATGCCGCCGCTAGCGGACCCGCAACAACCGCTGATAGATCGAGTACTTTGACGCCTTGTAGTGGTCCTGACATATTTTTGAGCCTTGTTGTATGAATGGTTGTATGAATGGTTGTATGAATGGTTGTATGAATGGTTGTATGAATGGTTGTATGAATGGTTGTATGAATGGTTGTATGAATGGTTGTATGAATGGTTGTATGAATGGTTGTATGAATGGTTGTAT
>Ga0222633_1000728_pt1 | contig 24736 bp, 23 predicted proteins | sample AntAcemetageno48_FD_179816 | JGI IMG/M metagenome (GOLD analysis project Ga0222633, IMG submission 179816) | Saline water microbial communities from Ace Lake, Antarctica - #48 | ecosystem: Environmental > Aquatic > Non-marine Saline and Alkaline > Saline | place: Antarctica: Ace Lake | collected...
ATCAACGTAAGAAGCTTGAACGTCTTTGGCTGGGCGCCCCCGCCGATATATCACGCGTCCTGCCATCGCTGAACACGGGGCCGCCTTCTAATTGTCATTGGCCAGTAACGGCAACGTGATTGTTGTTTTAAAAACTCCCTACGATGATGGCACCTCTCACGTTGTTCTCAGCCCCATAGAGTTTATGGGCCGCATGCGGATTGAAAAGTGTGAGAAATGCGGTGGCAAGGCGGAACGCCGCCCGGTAGATCATCGCCTGTATAAAGGACGCAGAAGTCATAGAAAAAATACTGAAGCACCTGGGTGCTGAATGAGGCATCGCAGGCGAGGAATCGTTCACCGCCAGAGGGTCTGTCTCCGCACTCGAACCAACTGTTCTGACACTTGCTGAGGCTGGTGGGATCTGACTCGGTTTGACGGCCCGAACCTGCCAGAGATTCGGGTTGCGCAGAGTGGGTCGCGGCCGTGAGCCTGTTCAAACATCACCAGATTTCATTGAATACTGCGCCAAACTCTGTTTTTGGTGAGGACGGATACCCTTGCTGATGAAGCGGAAATGGGGTTAATTCGTCTGATGCCCCCAATCAATGGGGATGAGTTTGAGCAGCAGTATGAGAGGCTCCTTTATGGCGCAATTGTAGGTGGATACCGTCAACTGGCTGACAGCACCACACTTACCTGGGGGGGCAGAATTCAGACATGACGACATTCGGCAGTTAGGAGTCTATAGCGCTTCATTTAAGCAAAGGCTGGGAACCGTCCGACACGATAGTGTTGACCAGACATCCTTTGCTGCTTTTACGCGATTTAACTGGCACGCGACTGAACAGCTAAGAGTTATGCTGGGCCTGCGTGCCGATCACTACAGGTTTGACGTTGATGCGGCTGAGATATTGAATAGTGGTTCTGGTTCCGACACACAGTTCAGTCCCAAATTCACACTGGCCTATTTATTGAGTGACAGCCTGGAGGCATATGCGAACTTCGGTCGTGGCATGCATTCCAATGATGTGCGCAGTGCGAGCATCAGTATAGATCCAGTCACAGGACAACCGGCAGAAAAGGTGCCTCTGCTTGTGCCGACGCAAGGCGGTGAGCTTGGTCTCAGATTTGAATCTGGAACGACTTTCAATGGGACCATAGCGCTCTTTACGCTGGATGTAGACTCCGAACTCGTCTTTGTTGGCGACGGCGGTTCCACAGAGGAAAATGATGGCAGTCATCGGCGCGGGATCGAGTTCAACGCTTTTTACCAGCCGAGCCAATGGCTTTCACTGAATGCTACCTATACTTGCACCCGCGCCGATTCGAAGGTGTCGGAAACCAGTTCGATCACATTCCAGGCGCCATCGCCGAGACATTTTCTGCCGGTGCTAACATGAACTGGTCGTCTGGCTTCGGTGGAAGCATTCGATTTCGCTATCTGGGAGAGGCTCCGCTCATCGAAGATAATTCCATCGAGAGTGAAAGCTCCGTTTTGGTCAACGCCGCGCTTCGATATGAGCGCGGACCACTAGGGCTCAAACTGGAAGTATTTAGCCTAAGTGATAGTGAAGATAGAGATATCTCTTACTTCTATGAATCGCGACTGAAAGGTGAACCACCAGAAGGTATCGCAGATATCCACTACCATCCATTGGAACCCCGAACGGTCAGGCTGTCGCTGAGTTGGCGTGATTGATTTTACGGGTGACTAAACGCGGTTTGGGTAGTTAGCACGAATGGCCTGCGCCCCAGGGTTCGGGGGCTGCCTGATTAGTAATCTCGGGCAACTTTTACGGCTGTGACCGTGGGCTTGAAGTGGGTTGCTAGGCGGTAGTGGGCTAAAGGAAACTGATTTCGTCTTCTCCGACAAACTGAATTCGCTGTATGGTGAAGTGATATTGATAGGAGGCGGCGTCCGTGACAATTTTCTCTCGCTGCTCTGGACTTTCCAGTTCGAGGCTTTTGACTGCTTTGGCACTGGTGCCGATGGGTAGATATACATCACCGGGCACCCAGTTTGTCAGCCCAATCCCGGTAACGTAGTCACCATTGATATCAAATATTTCCAGCGCACCAGATTGATTATCGATTGGCTTGTCTGTGTTATTTGTTAGCAACACTTCGATTCGGTTGGTATCAACGGAGACAAAATTGGCGATGACAAAACTGCGCTGCTGAGCGATTTTTTCCTGATACTTCGCGTTTTCGCGCTCTATTCGCTCTTTTTCCAGGGCAAACTGCTTTTGGCTTGCTGCTATTTCTGCTTGAATCTGCTCGGGTGTTTTGTCTGATCCAGCCTCACATCCGAGTAAAAATATGATGGTCAGAGAAAGAATGAATATACGCATGTCAGCTTGCTGCCTTATGAGATCCTTTGATAGTTTATCAGTCGAACCGGGTAAACTGCCACCCGATAGTTCCCCTACAGCACAACCCGATGATGCAACCCGACAAGTTAGTCAATGCGAGTAGCCACAGTTTAATGCTCAGAACAACAATCAGGTGGCGTGCGCTGAAACATGCTGATTTGGATGTGGTGTCACAGGCCAGGAACCGTTCACTGCCAGCGGGTCTCTTCCCGCGTTCGACCCGGCTATTCCGACATTTGCCAACACTGGCGGAACCCAACTCGGCCCGATCGAGAACTGTGGAAAGTGTGGTTATTCGTTCCTAACGACATGGCCCGTTCTCGACGACTATTGCGAACTTTTCAGCCCTCTCGGTAGTTGACTGATTGCTATCAAATGATGGCTGCACGCAAGGCAAGATTACTGGCAGCTGTTTGTGCTTTGTTTCTCACGTCGGTCTCATCAATGGACAATACAGCACGATTTTTCATGACAAACTTACCGTCGATCATCACACTGCTGACTTCGTGGCCTAAAGCAGAATAGACAAGTGCCGAGGGTGCATTATGGAGTGGCGTTATCCATGGGCTGTCTGGTGTGATCACGACGATGTCTGCTTTCTTGCCCACTTCAATTGAACCAATTTCATGGTCAAGACCCACCGAACGCGCGCCATCAATGGTCGCCATGGCAAGCACTTTTTCAGCCGTCATGATGGTCGGATCACGGTGCACACCTTTCTGAATCAATGCGGCAAACTTCATTGCGTGAAAAATACTATGGTTATTGCTACTCGCTGGCCCGTCTGAACCAAGCGCCACAGTGAGACCTGAGTCCAGCATTTTCGGAATGGGCGCAATACCCGAACCCAGGTATAGATTGCTGCAGGGGTTGTGAGAAACTTTAGTATCACTCTGCTTCAGCAGAGTGATATCTTCACTGTTACAGTTTACACAATGTACGGCCAGAACATCAGGACCCCAAAAACCGATACCATGCAGCATTTGAGTTTCGGTACATCCATAATCGGCCATTGCCCTTTCGGTTTCAAAGTCGGTTTCCGACAAATGCAGCGTGATCAGGATACCCTCTTGATCAGCGAGCGCGCGGACCTTTTGGTAGGCATTCCGGTCAACTGTCCAGACCATACAAGGTGCGATACCAATCTGAACCCGACCTCCCGGGCGATTATGTTTTTGAATCGAAGCACGCACATCGGCAAGGACGTCATCAATCTGTTCAATCATTTCCTCTGGAACGCCAAACTCTGCACCCGTCGTCATGAAGCCTCGACAGACAAACCCGCGCATACCGGATCGCTGAAAAGCCTCGACCACCTTGTCTGACATTTCAGGCTGTGTGTGTACATACTGAAAATCCACCAGGGTGGTCACTCCCGAACGTATCGATTCCACGCACGCATGCATTGCTGCGATATGTAAATCATCCTGTGTCAGTTGTAATGCGGCAGGTCCCGTCATACAGGAAATCCATTTCGTCAGCTCCATGTCATCACCCAGGCCTTTTAGCAGGGTCTGAAAAGAATGGGTGTGTGTGTTCACCATGCCTGGAATAATAATGGATCCGGCGCAATCGGTTCGCTGCGCGTCGGCGTAGACGCCGATGATCTCATCTGTCTCACCGACAGCAATGATTCTGTCGTCTTCAACCGCAACAGCAGCATTTTCCAGCACCTCGCGCTTGTCGTTCATGGTGACAACAAGTGCGTTTATTAATATCTCGACCATTGGCGTTCTCCTCGCCTGAGAGAAAATAGTTACCCAGGCTTTTAGTCACGGCGTGCCTTTGAAGCACTCTTCTACATCACGCTTTGCTCTTTCATTTCTCTAGGGACGATAAGGCTGCATCAGCGCCGCGGGCTGCGCAGAACGACCTATTAATCCTGAAACTGCGATGATTGTGAGCAGGTAGGGCAGCGCCAACAGCAACTGCGGCGGCGCGTCGAACTCGAACAACTGCAACGACAGCTGCAGCGCATCCGCAGCACCAAAGGCCAGCGCAGCCAGCAAAGCATAAACCGGCTTCCAACGGCCAAAGATAACAATGCCCAACGCGATAAACCCCTGCCCAACGACGATGGTATCCCTGAAAAGACCAATCTCAGCCAGCACAAGATAACCGCCAGCAGCACCGGCGCCGGCTCCAGATAACAGGACCCCGGCATAACGAATGCGCGAGACCGATATACCAGCGTTTGCAGCAGCGTATGGGTTTTCACCTACTGCCCGCACATTCAAACCAAAGCGAGTTCGGAAAAGTACATAGTTAGCCACCAGTGCGGCGGCAATGGTCAAATAAAGCAGGATAGAGTGAGAAAACAGGACCGGACCAAGCACAGGAATATCAGAAAGTACTGGAATGTCCAGCGGGTTGAACATGGGTATTAATTCAGGACTGCTCGCTTGCCCCATTGCGATACGGTAGCCGTAGCTCGCAGCACCCAGCGCAAAAATATTGAACACAATACCAACCACCACCTGGTTGGCCTGCACCGTGACATACATCCAGGCAAGAAACAGGTTCACAAAAACACCTGCTGCGATAGCGCTAACAATACCCAGCCAGGGACTACCGGTTTCAAAGGTGATCAGGTAGCCAGCCAGTGCGCCGATAAGAATAGTGCCTTCAATCCCGACGTTTAGCACGCCGGAACGCTCCGCAAAAATCTCGCCCAGTGCAGTGAGTACCAGTGGCCCGGCGAGCCGCACAGCTGCCGCGAGCCACGTGATGACAAAGGCAGAGAGACCAAAATCATCAAGCATGGTGAGTCAATCCGCTGTTCACAAAAGGGGACCTGAAACGGTAATAGCGCAGAATGTCACTGGCCATAACAAACAAAACGATCAAACTCTGCAGAATAAAAATGATAGAGGAGGGCGCGCCGGTTGACCTTTGCAGCGCGTCCCCACCCACTGAGAGCGCAGCGTACAAAATAGCCGCCGGCACCACCGCCAGTGGATTTAATTTGGCGAGCAACGCAACAATAATGCCAATAAATCCAATACCCCCACTGAGCCCGTCCAACAGCCGGTGCTGTGTCCCAAGCACCTCGACCAGACCGGCCATTGCACCCAGACCGCCTGCAAAAAAGGCAGCCAGCACATATTTCTGACGCACATTGATTCCGCCGTAACGGGCGGCGCGCGGATTGATACCCGTGGCAATAAAATCATATCCCAGCCGCATACGGCTCATTAACATCCAGACCAATCCTGATGCGACCACCGCGATCACAATAGCAATATGCCCGCGCGTACCCGGAATCAGATTCGGCAGCCAGGTTTCTATTGGGAAACGCGGGGTTTGCGGCAGGCTGCCGGGGGCGCGCATCGGTCCTGCAACGAGATACTGAACAAAAAGGGCGGCCACATAGTTGCTCATCAAAGAGATCAGCACCTCATTGCCGCCAAACCGACTGCGCAGCAGGCCCATACCCCCCGCCCAGATTCCGCCTGTGATAAAGCTGATGAAAATGGCGATGATAAAAAACAACACGACGGGTATCGATCCGGCAATACCCTCATCGAGTGCGGACAGAGCAAACCAGGCGGTGGCTGCCGCGCCCAACGTCACACAACCCTCAAACCCCAGAAATCCAAAGCCGGCTCGCCATGCGACACAGGTCCCTAGCGCAATCAAAATCAAAGGCGCTGCCCGGTTAAGGGTAATAGCCAGTCCTCTCCAGCTCCCAAGACTTGCATCAAACACCGATACGTATGCCTGCAGAGGATTGGATTCAAATGGCAAAAAGAGAATAGCTGCAACCAGAAAAGCCAGCACAACCGAGCCTGCCGTCATCGCCCCAATTGCCCAGGGTGATTGCGTGGGCGACTGCCTGCGAACAACGATACTACGCATAGGCCTCGCCTTGTGCCGCTTTGGCTTCAGTGATCGACATCCCTGCCATCATCAGGCCTACTGTTTCATCCGTTGCCTCCTGAGGCTTCAATTCCCCCATGATCCTGCCCGCGTACATGACCAGAATTCGGTCGCAAAGATTGCGAATCTCCTCCAGCTCAGCAGACACCAGCAGGATACCCTTGCCCTGCTCTCGAACCTCCAGCAATTGCCCCCAGATCATTTCGATTGCCCCCACATCAAGACCCCGGGTGGGTTGCTCAACAACCAACAAGTGCGGATTACGCATAATCTCGCGGCCCAGTATCAGTTTCTGCAGATTGCCACCAGAGAGTTTTTCCGCTGGGAAGTCGATACCCGGTGTACGGATGTCGAACCTCGCCACCAGTTCCTTGGCATAGGCATGTATTTTTGGACGATCCAGAAAAAGACGCCAGAAACGTGAAAATTGATGCTGACGCCCCAGGATTGCGTTGGCATCAATGTTCAGCGTGCTAATCGAGCCAACGCCTCGCCGATCCGCCGGCACGTAAAAGAGCTTCTTTTCGCTTCGTTCTGCCGGTGTTGCGTGAGTAATATCAGTTTTATCCATTTCAACGCTGCCCTGCTCAACAGGGCGCAGGCCCATCAGGCTTTCAACAAGCTCGGATTGACCGTTACCGTCTACACCAGCAATGCCCAGAACTTCTCCTTCGTGAACCGTCAGATCAACTCCTCGCACGATCAACTCACCGCGGTCATCACGGACATGCAGATTGCTAACAACCAGGCTGGGGTGACCGCGATTCATCGATGTACGGCGAATCTTCAACGCGACGTCGCGGCCCACCATCATTCGGGCAAGCTCTGCTTCCGAGGTTTCATCCTTTGCAACGCATGCGATCGTCTGACCGTCGCGTAGAATCGTCACCTGATCAGCAACTTCCATAATTTCATGCAGTTTGTGCGTCACAATGATGACGGACCGGCCCTCGGTCGCTAAAGACCGAAGCGTTTTCAACAGCATGTCGACTTCCTTTGGCGTCAGAACAGCCGTGGGCTCATCGAGAATCAGGATGCGGGCCTGCCGATAAAGCAGCTTCATGATCTCTACTCGCTGCTGGACGCCGACGGAAAGATGTTCAATACGCGCCCACGGATCCACACCCAGATCATAACGGTCCGACAGCTCTCTGATTCGACGCGCGGCATGATTCAGATCGAGCTTGCCGCCGCCTTCACCATCAAGCCCCAGCACAACATTTTCGACCACGGTGAAGTTGCGCACCAACATGAAATCCTGATGGATCATGCCGATACCGTGTGCAATCGCCTGACGCTGACTGGTAAAGGTAACCACCTTGCCATCAATCAGAATTTCACCAGCATCAGGCTTGTAAGACCCATAGAGCACATGCATCAACGTGCTCTTTCCTGCGCCGTTTTCACCCAGTACCGCGTGAATCTCGTTATGCCCGACAGTCAAATGAGTGTGGTCATTGGCTAACACGTCGGTAAATCGTTTGACGATACCTTTAAGTTCCAGCGCGGGTTGCATCACGATTTCTGTTGAGCCTCAGTTCTGATCATATCTGTGCTCTGCAAATATTCGTGCTCTGGAAATATCCATGTTCAAAAAACATCAAGGTGCCGGAATGGGCATCTCAAAGCTGCTGATCTCGGTCAGCGCGGCGGCAAGATTTTTGACAAGGGGGTCAAGGCGCTGTTGCCCACGCTGCGCATTGGCCTGAGTTGCATCGCCAAAGGTGCCAGAAGTGACCAGATCGCGCGATGTCCATGCGACGTTAGCAGCGGATCCTTCCAGGCGCAGGGTTTCCGATTCAAACTGCGGATAACTCACATTGACCCGCTCAGGCCGCACCCGTTCCGGTGAGATTTCCATCATCACACTGGTTTCCCAGTCATTGGCATGAATTCCCATATTGCGCTCCAATTCACTGGTTTCGACGGGGTCCTCTTGCAGCGCAGGCGGAAAGATTGTGAACGCCATCAAACCAGTCTTGATTCTTACATCACGCGCAGCGACTTCCAGAAGCGCCAGATTACCGCCATGGCAAGTCAGCAGCACAACTCGTCGAAATCCGGAAGCGGCTATACCTTCAGTAATGTCATGGATCACTTTCAGCAGCGTTTCAGAGCTCAGCCAAAACGAACCAGGGAAATCAACATGTTCGACGCTCCGCGAAATAGGCAGAATGGGGAGCCGCCAACAGGCGACGTCATCGTCAAGTTCGGCCAATGCCCGATCAAGGAAGGTGTCGGCAAAGTGCAGATCACAATCGATAGACAGATGCGGACCGTGTTGTTCCAGGGAGCCCAGAGGCACCACCAGAGCGCCGTTAGTTTTATCCAAATCACGAATTTCCATCCAGGTCAATTTATCCAGTTGGCGTTGATTCAATGTCTTGTCCTGCTATCAAAAATATTCTGGACCAACCTAACGGACTGCTACAGCAATCCCCAGTCGATGTGATTGCCGGCAAACGGTTTTGTTCCGCAATGGCTAAAGGCGACATTAGCGATAAGAGTCTGTTGAAAGCTTGCCCGACGCAAGATCGTTGAAAATCTGGCGAAACCTTTTTACTGAAACGTCGTCCAGCAGCGCTGTATTGAGATCAGTGGCGTTATCGCCTTCACCATAAATCGGTGTCCAGGCTTCGCCGACACTTGGCGCCCATTCCTTACCTCCTGCAAATTGACCATTGGCCACTGAATGGCCAAGCGAGGTGATCATCGTGTGCAGGTTCATGAGAAAACTAGACACCATGTTGGATGGTGCAAGCGCTGTCTGATTAGCGTAACAGCCGATGACACGTACCCCACCGGCGGCGGCACCCTGAAGCGCACCCAGGCCGGTAACATCAGCAGCATGCCAGATCACATCGGCACCATTGCCAATCATTGTCAGTGCAGCTTCCTTGCCCTTCGAGGGGTTGTCGTAATGCCCGGTGACAATACCCAGGCCCTTAATACCAGGAACCGTGGCCTGCGCACCCGCGATAAAGGCCCGGCTCATGGATTGCTGTGTCGGGTTGTCTCCACCGCCAACAAACCCCACGGCAAATTTTTTCTCAGATGACAGCGCTGCCAGAGCGCCAGCTGCATAGGCCACCACCGTATAAGCCATATCGGCGAACTGCAAATTAGGTTGCGGCGAAGCATCTGACTGGAAGGTTGTTGCGAAGAAGAACTGGCCAGGATATTCCGGCGCAATTTCGCCCAGGGCTGCACCAAATTCATAACCGTGACCGATAATCAGATCAAAACCATCATCCGCATAACCACGCACGACCTCGGGAATCCGGGCCTGAGTCAGGTTTTCTACATAAGCGGTTTTGAAGCCGGGCTGCCCCTTAAGATCATTGAGCCCTTCATAGGCAAGCTGATTCCAACCACCGTCTGAAATCGAACCCACCATCACCAGTGCGATACGCGTGGGTTGCGCTGAAATCGCCAGACTCGGCCAGCCCGACAATCCGATTGCGGCACCCAGGCCGCCCAGAAATTTTCGCCGGCCTAACGGGACATTTTGGATACTCATACCTAAAGGTGTAACGGAAACTTAATCGCATGCATGGCAATACTCCCCTGCAAATGCCGTGGTTCCCTCTTTTGGCGTGTCGAGCCCGATCAAAATAGCACTCCTAAACGTCTTTAACAAACAGCAGGAAGAAGAAAAACGCCTGCCAGCATTGGATGCTGATGGCGCTGCAAAAGATAGCGCTGTACACCCCCCCATCTGTCAGCATAGCCAACGAGGTTTCCCAGTTCCTGATTTGCGTTAAATGCTCATGTGTTCAGGAGATCGCGATTGATCAAAGACGAATACCCATGAACGCCATCAGCTTATCCTTAGATAAGCCTTCTATTGGTCTGTCTGCTGTTTGTGCTTTTCATTGCCTGATGTTGCAGGTCTCGCCGGGTAACGCTGCAGTCTCGGCCATTCGCCAGTCAGTCTGAACTTTCAATCTCTGCCCGAAGACTCTCCAGGAAAGGAATGTTCCTGTATTGGTCCGGTTGGATACGTGCCCAATCAATGGGACCCGGGATCTGATAGGCCGCAGTGGTTTCAACGAGTTGTGTCGGTGTGGCGATGAAATTCAGTCCATTGTCGTGCGCCTGCATCACAATGCGATCATCTGCCACCAGTTGCTTGTCATGTACCGTCGTCACGATCGGTGTGTCTGCTGAAATCGCACCATAGTGTCGGAACACACCCATTTCCAGATCAGCAAATCCGGCACCCTTGCCGGTTCTCCCGCCCTCGCGCGTTACCGCGACGCTACCCACGACAAAAAAGTCGATGGGTGGAATATCTGAAAATTGAACTCGCTGCCCATGCTCAACGGCGCCTTCCGAGAACATGACAGATTCAAAATCTACACCCTGCTCAAGAAGTACTTCCGGGTCCAGCAGTAGAAATGGATAATCATTGACGAGTTCAGGCACTGGTGTATAAACCGTCTTTCCCTGCTGCAAGGCCTGAAGTCTGACCCAGGATTGCGCCCGGTCCGGGTTACTTTTAACAATCTGCGAATTTTGCCAGGCCGGCAGTTCACAAAATCTTTCGGCGGCCGCTTGTGCACCGACAAAATCCGGTATCGTTGACCAGGGATCGCCAATCGCTGCACCGGTTTCCTCCAGGGTTTGCCATACTGATCTGCGAAGCTCGTCCTTGTCAGCATTCCTTCCCTTCCAGCGCTCCAGCTTTGTCATAGTGATGTCTCCAATACTTTCTATCTGCTACCTGATTCGTTTGCATGCTCAACATATTGATCGTCGACAACAACCCTGAAAGTGACAACAATGCGATTATCCAGCATCCGGGCTTGAGCACGGGTTAACTTTACGCCTCCGTATTTTAGTGCCTGGAGGAGTGCCTAGACGCTGAAATCATCGCAAATGTCACGACACCATACGACAGCGACGAGGTTGCGCAGATCGCACATTCTGACGGTGTCGTTTTCACAGGTTCAGGTGTTACCTGAGGTGTTAATGATAGGCTAGTCGGTGTTCTTGCCAACAATGTGCAATATGTAATAAGCAATTTGCGTTCCATGTCGGCCGCCTAGTTATTAGTTCACGACGGGATGCAACTTGCTGTCGTGGTGCTGACTTATCGGCAACCAACAGACGCAACCAGGTTCAGGCATTTTGTTGTGAAAAGCACGGCTCATATTCTGGGGTACACGATACCACCCCGAATTCTCGCCGGTGTTTCTGGCACCAACTGCAAGTCGTCGCATACATCGGCCTGGGACTGGCTTTGGGTTTCTGGCATACAAAGGTGCGTTCCGAGTGCGTTCCATCGCGATAGCTCACTATTTTTGTGCGTTTTCTCGTCGTTGTTGCCTATTTTGAGCATCTCAACGTAGGCACATTTCTTGCTTCAGTAAAGAGCCAACAAGCTTGTGCAGTTGGAGGCTACTGTGCCTGTTGATCTGAAGGAATATCCCACCGATTACTATGATGAGATGCTGATAACACCGAATCGCTCGCGGCGTCATGCCAAGCAACTCGCAGGCTTACTGCGATCGTTTGATGATCAGGAACTCGCCGCAAGACAGGCGGCGGCCGAGCTTGCGATCAGGCAAATGGGTATTACGTTTTCGGTTTATTCAGAGGCAGAAGGGACGATTGATCGCTCCTGGCCCTTCGATATTGTCCCGCGCATTATCCCAAAGAAAGAATGGGATCAGGTCGAGGCGGGCCTGGTGCAGCGTGCCCGTGCGCTGAACATGTTTATCGATGATATCTACCACAAGCAACGCGTCATCAAGGAAGGCATATTCCCTGCTGAGGTCATGGAGGAATCAAAGAATTTCCGTGCCGAGTGTGTTGGTGTCTCGCCGGCCTTCGGTATCTGGGCACATATCTGTGGCTCTGATCTTGTGCGAGACAGCGACGGGACTATTTACGTCCTGGAGGATAATCTGCGTGTGCCTTCCGGTGTTTCCTATATGTTAGAGAATCGATTGGTGACAAAGCAGGTTTTTCCTGAGCTGTTCGAACACTATGCGCCACTTCCGGTCGATAGCTATCCGGCCCAGCTAAACGAGATGCTCGCAAGCTTGTCACCGCGGCGCACGAAAAGACCTGAAATCGTAGTGCTCACACCGGGAATTTACAATTCAGCCTATTTTGAACATGCCTATCTCGCTCAGGCGATGGGATGTGAGTTAGTAGAAGGGCGTGACCTGTTTGTGGACGATGACGATGTTGTCAATATGCGGACAGTGTCCGGCTTGCAGCGGGTAGATGTGATTTATCGTCGGATAGACGATGAATTCCTTGATCCCGAAGTGTTTAATCCTGATTCAATGCTTGGTGTTCCCGGGCTGTTGCGTGCGTGGAAGGCCGGCAAAGTGGGGTTGGCAAATGCGCCCGGTGCTGGCGTCGCTGATGACAAGGTTGTCTACGCATTTGTTCCTGATTTTATCCGGTTCTATCTGAATGAAGAACCTATTTTGCCGAATGTACCAACCTACCGTTGTATGTTTGATGATGAAAGAGATTACGTACTGGATCATCTGGACAAACTTGTGGTGAAGCCTGCCAATGAATCAGGTGGTTACGGCATGCTCATGGGCACATCGTCTACCCAAGCAGAGCGTGCCCGCTTCGCCGATCTGATAAAAAACAATCCGAGGAACTACATTGCTCAACCAACCCTGGGTTTATCGACCGTGCCTACCGTTATTGGTCGCAGAGTTGAACCGAGACACGTTGACCTTCGCCCGTTTATTTTAAGTGGGCGGTCAACCAGCGTCACGGCCGGTGGCTTAACGCGGGTCGCCCTGCGTAAGGGAACACTGGTTGTCAATTCTTCCCAGGGCGGGGGTAGTAAGGACACCTGGATCGTCGACGAAGAGGGTGACTGATATGTTGTCGAGTGTTGCTGAAAACATATATTGGATGTGCCGCAATATTGAAAGAGCAGAAAGTATTGCTCGCGTAGTAAGCGTTAATGCGAACCTGCAACTTGATCTGCCACGTGGTTTGAGTCCGGACTGGCGGCCACTTATCGATGTAACCGGCACTAACGATCAGTTTGAGGAGCGCTATCAGGAATATACCGAGCGTCAGGTGGTTCGCTATCTACTTGCGGATACGGATAGCCCTAGCTCAGTAAAAAACTGCCTGCGAAATGCCCGGGAAAGCTGTCGAGTGGTGCGCGATAGTTTGCCCCGTGAAGTCTGGCAATATCTGACGGAGTTGCAGTTGTTCATTGACGAACACCTTCAGACCGGATTAACCAAGAAAGGCCGTCATGCTTTTACAGAAAGAATCATTCGTACATGTCAGATGACAAACGGTCTGCTTGCGTCGGTAATGACCAGGGACATTGGCTACCAGTTCCTGCGGCTCGGGCGTAATCTTGAGCGAGCGGATATGACAACCCGGTTTATCGATATGCGCCTGAAAGTACCGCAACTGGACCGGCTTCCCGATGCGAGTGCAGTGAGCGTATTGCAGTGGGTCAATGTGCTCAGCTCAATGTCAGCCTATCAAATGTATCGCCGAAAGATGCAGGCGCAGGTGCTGCAGCCACAGGTATTGTGGTTCCTGCTCAAAGATGACGAGTTTCCTCGTTCATTTTTTCATTGCCTTATTGCGATTGAGGAGAGCCTGGGCCTGTTGCCAGATCCGCAACCCTGCCTGCTGGCGGTACGCAAAGTATTTAAAGTTATCGAGCGGGCGAAACCTGAGTCTCTTAAAGACGATGAACTGAACACGCTGGTCGACGAGTTGCAGAGCGGCTTGATCGACATTCATCGCAGTATGGCACGTATGTATTTCTTACCTGCTGCAGGGCATGGGTGAGCGAATGTTTTTCGACCCTGCCTTGCAAGCTGAAGCTGTTTAAAAACCCTGAACTAATCAAGGAATCCAAATTGACTAAAAATCTGAATAGCACTTCTTATCTGATAGTTTTACTGACCTCATGGCTATTGATTTTCTCGCCGGTAATTTCAGCCGACGTGGAGGTAGTTGATGAGTCGTTAGGAATGAAGCTTGAGCGCGTCGCCGTACCTGTTCGCGGCGGCGATCTACTCGACATCGATGTCGTGATTTTCTACCGGGCGAAAATGCGTCAGGCGGATTACCCGGACTTTATCGAGTTGGAAAAGGACATCCGAAAATGGGTAGCAGGCTACCAAAAAAGTCGGGAACAAAAAGGCGGCTATGTCTATTGGGAGATGCTGACTAAATATCTCGCCGAATCCGTTCTGGAGAACTATACAACAATCAACAGGATCGACCTGGAGGCGACGGTCTACCCCACAGCAGCAACCTCTTATACCCACTTTGTTAATACAACGGTGATGCGTCATTCAAATCCCGAGCAGGGATATACGATCGTGGAAAGCATCAGCCTGCCGATTGAACGCTATGGTATCGAGCAACAGGGCCCGAACGTCATAGACCTGTTGACCACTCTGACCTATAAACCCGGTATCAACAGTTCTGAGTACCCGGATTTTGACCCGGTTTATAAAGACCTGTTTAGCATGATGGAAAACTATCCGATTGAAACGGACTATTGGGAAACCATGATCAAGGCGATGAGCGCAGAGTTACTCGCAAAGTATTCTGCCTTCAGCGAAGTGACAATGGATATGAATGTCTATCCAACTGCATCCCTGACTTACCCGCACCGGGTAAAGGCTACAACGAGACGGTGATAAATTGGGGTCGGCGTAAATTGTCGGGGTAACGGCGAAAGGCGTCGGTCTCTTGTTGAGTCTCATTTTGTTATGCCTTGATTGTTTTAGTCGACGCTTTCAGATAGAAACGCGATCAAAGCATCAATGTCTGCTGCGCCAAAGTCCTCGTGTTTGGGCATATTCGACTTTGGATAATATTGTTTTGGGTTCATCACCATGCTCTCGAAATAGGCTGCGTTGTATTGAGCATGTGCTTGTAGCACCTGGAAGGGCCGGCCCGACACGTTACCTCCAACTCCCCCGGGCCCCTTGTGACAGGTACTGCATCGTTGAAGGAAGATCTCTCTGCCAGTTTCCGCTAAATCGCTTATCTGCGCTAAAGGACCAGAGTAATAAGATCGGTAGCGTGACGCTGTATTGCTTGCACGAATCCCTGTGATTTGGGTTGCCGCGATCATCCCGTACTGTGGTGAGCTGGTAAAAGTGGGAATCGGTTTTTCCGGGTCGAACACGTAATAGGGCGCCAGTGGTTCGATATCTCCACCAAAGGCTGGCCAATCTCCTGATTCGGGACCCTCGCCGTTGTAATACAACAAGATGACTGAGGAGCGATCTGTCAAATAGGCAACCGTTAGATAGCTTTCCCATTTGTTGAGGGTCTCTAATACGAGGCCATCAGCGTCTCCTGAAAGTGGATAGGCTTCAATGAGTTTGGTCAGAGGTAATACGCCCAGCCTGGCGATTGCTTCATTCGGAACCAAACGCGCGTTCATCTCATAGTATCCCGGCAACTCGGCAAGCATTTGTCGGGTTAGTTTGAAATCCGCTGAACCATTATCGAGCTGAACCCAACGCCCACTCAACTTAATCACAGGCGATGCGTCGCCGCCGGGCTGAGGAGGCTGGCTAACTGCGAGATCGGATGCCAGGAGAAGGGCTAAAGTCAGCGCTAAGCGCTTAAGTTGAAAGGTTGTTGTTGAACCTAATCGCATGTGGCCGAATCCAGAGTGCATGTGTATGAAATGATCAAGGGCTTCAGGGTGATCACGGGCTGGTATTGGGCTGATACAGCATCGCGTCCAGGTTGACGGGGGCATCAATCATGCCGCTCTCTAAAAATGCTGCCTGCATGGCCTCCCATTTCGCTCGGGACATCGAGAGGGTTGCGCGCCCATCGATGTTCACGAACGGCTTCAGTGCGATGGCCTGGTCTTCAATAATCTCGTTATCGACCTCGCTATCCGCATAGGGGCCATTCACAATCATTGCTGCAACCGCGGGCGATCGCATTGCCCTCTCCCAGCCCTTGGCAGAGGCCTGCAGGAAGGCCTCGACCAGGTCAGGATTTTTTTGCACAAATTCTCGGCTGCTGTAAATGACCATTGAATACATCGGCATACCCAGATCTTCAAAAAGTAAAATCTCCACTTCCCTGCTGGTCTTGGCCTTCAACCGAATCATTTCATCGATCGCATACCCCTGATGCAGGTCGACGTCGCCGTCAAGCAACGTTTCGATATTGTGTTGAACCGTCGTCGCGACAACACTATCGGCTGCTAATCCCGCTTTGTTGACAAAAAATGGCAACAAAGCCTCAGCGTAATTGTGCACACCAACAGTTTTATCCTTTAGATCAGCGCCGGTCTCTATGCCTGAGTCTTTTAAAAAGATATACCCCGCTGGACTCACATCCAGGACAGCGCCAAGCGCGACCAGGGGCTCTCCCCTGGCTACTGCTTCCATTAATATATAGGCTTCAGAGGTTCCGAAAGCCGCCTGTCCGGAACTTACCGCACCGATAAAGCTGCTGCCGAATGCGAATTTCTCAAAATTTACCTCCAGCCCGTGTTCTTTAAAGATGCCATCTTCTTTCGCCCAAAAGAATCCCGAAAACTGCGCGTTGGGAAACCAATCCGGCTGAAAGATGATGGGCTCAAGTGTGTCGATCTCTTTCGACTCGGCGAAGGAGGCGGAAAAAAACGTCGATAAGATGATCGCGACAGCTACCATGTGTAAAAGATGATTCATAGCCAAGAAAAAGCATAAAACGCGCCAATGTTTGTCTCGCGACTAACTTTTTTTGAAACCAGAGCAAGGTGACAGTGTGAAATGACCTTTCGATCGGCTTTTGAACCGCATCATTCCTCATGCTCTCGCGCTTTACCAAGTGGCACTAGACGCATCAACTGATGACCACTCGCCGGATCATCTAGCTTAAATTTTGCGCCGGAGTTGCCCTGAAAAAGGGCGGGTTCGTCGTTTATGGAAAAGTTTGGGGCGCCCAATAATTGAAAAACGTAAAGGTAGACTGTCCCCGTATTTACATTATGATTTAACGTCGAAAAAGGCTAAATCAACCACGCCACTGATCCATGATTGATTCACCCGTCATTGATTCTCCCCTCATCGATTGAACACAGGTAATGCAAATGATCCGCCAGACACTGAATTTTTCGATAGGGCCTGGTGTTTTGATGTATCTGTTTCTTGGCACTGGCGTCTATGCCGAGGATGTTCAGGAAGCAGCGCAAATTAGTGGTGTGCAATCGATCGCTAATACCGCTCCGAGCCAACTCAAGGCTCTTCGTTACAACAATCCTGATTTGGTTGTCGATCTGGGCGTTGGGCTTTGGGCCTGGCCTTTGCCTATGGATTTCGACGGGGATGGTGACAATGATTTGGTGGTGGTATCGCCGGATAAGCCATTCAACGGCACCTATTTTTTTGAAAATACACAAGGCAACGTCAAACAACCTGTGTTTGAAGCACCGGTGCGAATTAGCAAAGGTGATCCGAACGTGCAGGTCTCCTTCGTTGATGGTCAGCCTCGCGTTCTCTCGCCGGGCATCGAACATCATGAATTTTTCTCCCGGGGTATCGATACCGGAACGCCGTTAACTGTGACCGATTCCGACATGTTTGTTGCTCGCGACCGCAGTCGCGCCAAGCAGTGGAAATATGTTGATTACGATGGCGACGGCGTTCACGACATCGTTGGCGGCTATGACGAATGGGCTGATTACGGCTGGGATGATGCCTTCGACGAAGACGGTAGATGGACCAATGGGCCATTGCGCGGTTATGTACTCTGGATGCGCAATCGGGGGTCCAACACAGAACCAGAATATGATGAACCGGAGTTTGTTTTAGCGGAGGAAACGCCAGTAGAGGTCTTCGGTTGGCCGACCCCTAACTTTGCCGACTTTGATGGTGATGGTGACCTCGATCTAATCTGCGGCGAGTTTTTGGACTCGCTGACTTACTTCGAAAATATCGGTACTCGAACCAAACCGGTTTATGCCAAAGGGATCAAGCTAAAGTCGAACGGTGAAATACTTAAGATGGATCTGCAGATGATTGTCCCGGTTGCGATCGATTGGGATAAAGATGGTGATATGGATTTGATCTGTGGTGACGAAGATGGTCGTGTCGCATTGATTGAAAACAGTGGTCGACTGGAAAATGGCATCCCCCTTTTCATTACGCCCGTTTACTTCAAGCAAAAAGCGCAGTTCCTGAAATTTGGAGCGCTATCAACACCTTACGGCGTAGATTGGGACGGCGATGGAGACGAGGACATTATTAGTGGCAATACGGCGGGTTACATAGGCTTTTTCGAAAATCAGGGTGGTGATGCAAACCCGGTATGGGCCCAAGTCAAACTGCTGAAGGCGGGCGGCCAAACCATCCGTATTCAAGCTGGTAGCAACGGCTCTATTCAGGGTCCTGCAGAAGCCAAGTGGGGCTATACCACTTTGACCGTTGCCGATTGGAACCATGATGGTCTACTCGACATTGTGTCTAACTCAATTTGGGGAAAGGTGATCTGGTATCAGAACGTAGGCTCTATCAAAAAGCCCGCGCTGGCGGCAGCCCAGCCCATAGAAGTCGACTGGTTGGGTGAGACGCCTAAACCCGATTGGAATTGGTGGGATCCTTTAGGTCAGGAGTTTGTCACCCAATGGCGAACCACACCGGTTGCCACGGATTGGAACGAGGACGGCTTGATCGATATCGTCATGATCGACCATGAAGGCTATCTCGCTTTTTTTGAACGAACTAAAGAGGCTGGTGGGCTCAGGCTCCTTGCCGGGAAAAGAATTTTTCTCAACGAAAAAGGTGCAGATCTGGACCTGGTCTGGGGCGCTACCGGGAAAAGTGGCAGGCGCAAACTTGAGGTCGTCGATTGGGATGGTGACGGACGACTCGATATCCTGTTTAACAGCATTAATGCCGATTTCTACCGTAATGTCGGTGAAAAAAATGGCAACGTTTTGCTGAAAAATATGGGGGCGGTAGATTCAAGAAGAGTCTCCGGGCATACATCGAGCCCGACAGTTGTTGACTGGGATGCAAATGGAATTCCGGATTTATTGGTTGGTGCTGAGGACGGCCGGTTTTATTACGCTAAAAACCCCAGGGCTGTTGTCGGAGAATAACGAGACAGCGTATCTCTTTCTTCAGGCAGGCCAGAACCCGGTTGCCAGGGAATCCTCAAGCGCAGGCAGTGTATCGATCACACCAAATTCCTGAAACAACCTGGCCATGCGCATCCAGCGCAAAGCATTGATGGAGCCCACACTCCTGGCGTCAACATCCTTCGTCAAATAATCAAGCACCCGGGTCAGGGACAGGCTCTGATACGCGAGGTTCTGGTACTTGCTGCCCGGCTCCGCATAGTGGCTCACAATAACTTGCGCGGCGGCAGACCTGTCTTTGAGTACAGATTGCCAACCTTGAAACTGCGCAGCCAACATGGCTTTAACGGCTTGCGGATGATCGCTGAGTAGCTTTTCGTGGGCAAAAATCACCTGCGCATAGGCCTCGTATCCATAGTCGTTCAACGGCAGGATGTCTGGATTGATGCCTGTCGCCTCTGCGAAATTGATCGGTTCATCCACCGCGTAACATTGAATGGCCTTCATCTCACCGGAGATCAATCTCTCAAATTTGTCTTCGTAGGGAATATTGTCGACTTCGATACTGTCCTCGCCCAGGCCACTGACCTGCATCACCAGCCGTAAAGCATCGAGCCCGTCAATATGCACGCCTACCTTTTCATTTTTAAGGTCAGTCAATGATCTCACCCCGCTGGAAGGCAAGGACATTAATGACAAGGGTGATGCCTGGAACATGGTGGCCACGGCCCGTATCGGTGCGCCCCTGGACTGAGCTGAAAGCAGCAGGTTTTGCTCCGCACAGCCAATCACCGTTGGGTTTTCCGCGACTTCGTCAGTCACCAACATACCCGATGACCACGGTTCTATGGATAGATCAACGCCACGATCTGAGAAATAACCAAGATGATCCGCCAGTAATGGTCCTGCAAACTGCGCGTTAAACTTCCAGTCCAGCTGAAACGTTAAAGCCGGTACAGTGGAGGCCAGGACGGCACTGTGTTTGCCTACCCCCAGCGCCAACCCTACCAGACCTGAACTCTTTAAGAAGCGCCGGCGGCTTAAACCGGAACGCGTTGAACGGGAACCAACTGTTGTAGCCGGTGCAATTACTGAATCTTCTCTCATCATATTCGACATGACTTCTCTGTTCCATTCTATGGCACTCCGCAGCTTTCTGCTGACAGGGTCCTTTTCCGATGAAACAGTTGTGATGCAATTATTTAGCCAAGGTGGGCTTTGCTCGGGAAATACCTGACAAAAATTCATGGACTCATCAGGTTTTTCTATCAGGATGAATCGATAGGGAAGTCTTCAATCTTAGAGGACGTGCGAGGGGATTAGCGCCGACGTTCCCAGGGTTTCAAAAACCAAATTTAATTTTTTTTGAATTTTCATCACCTATCAGCCTCAGGTTTTAGAAAGATGTACGCACTTTAAGAATCGCTGGGAGAAGGTTACGAGTCGTATTGAACATCTCACTGTTTTGGTGCGCAAGCATGAAGCCAGGCACAGTTTTTGGGCTCGCTCGTACCAAAGCCGCCACAAAGTAGAGCGTCAAAAACGCGGGGTGCAAGAGGATGGGGGAGGCTTATGGGGACGCGGCCACTGGCATGCTTATTGCTGAACAGATAAGTGATCCAATGAGTAAGCGAAGCCCCATGTTAAAAATCAAACGCCTGTTGCTGTTGCCGCTGTTTTATGTGGTAGGCAATATTCCTTATACCTTCGCCGTCGAAGAGGCGGTGTCTATGCAGTCCCAAATTGATCAGGCCGCCGCTGCGTCTCAGAATCGTATTAATGATCTTGACGACCAGACCGCCCTCGATCTCCAGCGTTATCGGCTCAGTGTTCAACGCAAAGAAAGTCTGGAAATATACACGCGACAATTGCAGAAGCTCATAGATTCGCAAGTGTCCGAAATCGATTCTGTTAAGCGACAAACACGTGAAATTGATGATATCGAAACGGGTTCACTACCACTGATGATAGAGATGACCGATACGTTAGATCAAATTGTCGCTGCCGATGTTCCTTTTTTGATCGCAGATAGAGAGGAGCGCGTCGAAAAATTGCGTAACCTGATCGATAGGGCCGATGTCACCGCGGGAGAAAAGTTTCGACGCATTATGGAGGCTTATCTTATTGAGGTAGATTTTGGTCGCACCATAGAAGCTTATCGAGGTGAGATCGAAAACGAAGGCAACGTTCGAACGGTAGACTTCCTGAGAATTGGCCGCATTGGTCTTTTTTATCAAACACTCGATGGGGCTGAAAGCGGACGTTGGAATCTCGCGACGGGCCAGTGGACAGTGATCGAAGGACCCGCCAGGCGTCAGATTCAGGTTGGACTGCGGATCGCGCGTAAACAGGCGCCGCCGGAGATGTTGACACTACCTATCAAAGCACCGGGGGCATGATATGAAAAGGACCTGGATACTATTTTTGGTTGTACTGTTGGCCTCCCCAACCGCTTTTGCAAGCGATGGGCTCAAAGCGCTGTATGAACAGATCAGTGAACGTGCTTCTGCTGAAGGCTCGCACAACAAAGAGCGTGAGGCTAAATTTATGGCGTCAGCCACCGAACAACGCCGGATGCTGGCAGAAGTAGAAAGGCAAGTTAAGAGTCTGGAAAATCTTAAGACGTCACTGCAGACCAATTTCGACAAAAACGAAGATACACTGACTGAACTAACAAGTCAGTTGGAGCGCAGAGTCGGCGACCTGGGTGAACTGTTTGGTGTGTTTCGACAAACAGCCGATGACACTCAAACCCTGCTGTTTGATTCGGTTGTGACCCTCGAATATCCAGAACGTCGTGCTGAAGTGTCGGCGTTGGTTGAGAATAAAGAAGTACCAACCATCGCCGAGATGCAGACACTGTGGCGTCTATTATCTCAGGAAATCGCCATGTCCGGCGAAGTGACCAAATTTGAATCTGACGTGATTGAGCCTGGTGGCACAGCCTATAGTGCTGAAGTGGTTCGAGTTGGATTGTTTAATGTCATCACCGAAGACAAGTATCTGAATTATCTGTCTGATAAAAATGCTTTGTCGGAGTTACCCCGGCAACCAGCAGGTTATGTCCGAAGCACCGCTAACGATCTGTTTACGTCGCCGGCCGATGTTGCAGTGAATTTTGCCCTGGACCCGTCTCGGGGCGCTTTGCTTGGCCTGCTTGTGCAGTCCCCTAGCCTTATCGAACGTATCCAGCAGGGTAAAGAAGTCGGATACGCCATTATTCTGCTCGGTATTATCGGCCTGTTGCTTGCTTTGGAGCGGCTGTTCCGTCTCACTAATCTATCATCGAAGATGAAGAAACAATTGCGAGACATGAATCAGTTCAGCGGCGAGAACCCTTTGGGAAGAATCATGGGAGTGTATTACGAGAATCAACATCTTGATGATCTGGATGTGATCTCCCGCAAGCTGGAGCAGGTTGTGATCTCAGAGGTTTCGGAAGTTAAAAAAGGGCTGGCCACGATCAAGGTTCTGGCCGCCATTGCTCCGTTGATGGGTTTGCTTGGCACAGTGACCGGTATGATCGGGACGTTTCAGGCCATCACTCTCTTTGGTACCGGAGATCCCAAGCTCATGGCAGGTGGCATTTCGCAGGCGTTGATCACCACGGTATTGGGTTTGTGTGCCGCCATTCCTTTGCTGCTGTCGCACTCATTGCTCAATTCTCGTGCGCAGTACCTGAGTAAGGTGATCGGGGAACAAGCCGCCGGAATGATGGCAACCAAGGCCGCTGAACTCGCCAAGAGTCGTAAGTAGAAGTCGATGGAACTCTACACCAATTTTTTGGACTTCATGGCGAGAGGGGGTCTGGTGCTCTGGGCGATACTCGCGCTGACCATTGTTCTGTCGTGGATGATTGTTGAACGGTTCTGGTACTTCACCCGTGAATTTAACGCCGGACTCGCATTGAAGTTTGAGCAATGGCAAGCCTTCGAAGAACATGAGTCCTGGTATGCCTTGCAATATCGCCGGCAACTGATTTCAGAACTGGAATGCGACATGGCTCACAACCTGAAGGTTATACCCGTCATGATTGCGCTGCTCCCCATGTTTGGACTGTTAGGGACCGTGACTGGAATGATTCAGGTTTTTGATGTGATGGCCAGCATGGGCTCCGGTAATGCTCGGGCCATGGCCAATGGGGTAAGTGCCGCGACGATACCAACCATGTCCGGCATGGTGGTTGCGTTGTTTGCGCTGCCCTTTGCAACGCGGTTGGAACGATTACATCGGCGGAACAAAAAAATTATCAGTGAAACCATTAACCAGGATTAGACGGGAATAAACAGTGAGCGATTCTTCCAGATTTATTGTTGACGACGAAGAAGAGAGTCAGATTGATCTGACTCCCATGTTGGATGTTGTATTCATCATGCTGATCTTTTTTATTGTGACGTCAACCTTCGTGAAAGAAGCGGGTGTCGATGTGACTCGCCCAGAGGCCGAAACCTCGGCGCCAACTGATGCCTCCAGTATTCAGATTGGCATCACCTCTAATAACCAAATATGGATAGACAAGCGGCAGGTCGACAAGCGAGCGGTTCGAGCGAACGTTGAAAAAGGTCTGGCAGAAAGCCCTGGTGCAGCCGTCATCATCGTTGCAGACGCGTTGTCGAATACGGAGACGCTGATAGAAGTGATGGATCAGGCACGTATGGCCGGCGCCGCGAGTGTCTCAGTGGCCACGGATGAAACGTGAACTTGACTAAACCCCTTGTTGGCGGCACGGCGGCGCTGCTCATTAGCGCGCTTTTGTTTGCATTGATGGATTTTCTGATTAGCGGCGAGACGGAGCTTGAGAAAGCAGAAGGCAGTCGCAGTTATCTGAATTTCATTCGCATTGATCCGGCCAAGGAAGATATCAGGACAAAAGACAGGCGTTTACCTGAACCACCTCCTCCGCCTGACGCCCCTCCCGAGACGCCGGATTTCTCCGCGGATATGGATATGGTCAACACGGAGCTCAGCATGGGTATGCCTTCTATTGGTGTGCCAATGAATGACGGTAGTGGTCCTTATCTTGGGACGCTTCAATCCGGGCAAGGTTTGGCGGGTTTTGACACTGACGTGATACCGGTTGTGCAGATTGCACCCACCTATCCGCGTGCTGCGAAACAGTCTGGCATGGAAGGGTCAGTGACTATGGAAGTGCTGATCAGGCCTGATGGCACGGTGTCGGATGTCAAAGTTATGGAATCTGATCCTCCCCGAATTTTCGACCGCGCCGCAATCGCTGCCATGCGAAAGTGGAAGTTTCGACCAAAAATTGTTGACGGCAATCCGGTTGCACAACGTGCGCGACAGACGATTGAATTCTCTTTGGGACGCAGTTAATGAACGCTTCAGTGACTATCAGCGCTTTGGCCACAATCGTGTCTTCTAAAATGCGCCGGCCTTTCAACCTCGCGGTCAGTGTTGTCTTGAGTTTACTGATTAG
>Ga0222633_1000729_pt1 | contig 24637 bp, 22 predicted proteins | sample AntAcemetageno48_FD_179816 | JGI IMG/M metagenome (GOLD analysis project Ga0222633, IMG submission 179816) | Saline water microbial communities from Ace Lake, Antarctica - #48 | ecosystem: Environmental > Aquatic > Non-marine Saline and Alkaline > Saline | place: Antarctica: Ace Lake | collected...
TTTTTACCCGGCTGATTTCTCACCTGTCTGCACGGCAGAAGCCTGCACGTTTCGCGACGGCTACGACGGCATTGCCGAAGTCGGCGCACAAATTGTTGGCATCAGCCCTCAATCGGCTACCAGTCATAAGCGGTTTGCCAAAGCAAACAATATCCCCTTCCCTTTGCTAGCAGACCCGCGCAAGAAGGTGATTCGCCAATACGGCGTCAATGGCCCGCTCGGTTTGGGTGTGCGCCGAGTCACCTATCTGCTGGGACCGGACAGAGTGATCAAAAATCGTGTCGTCTCTGATTTCTTTGCTGGTTCTCACACGGCTGTTATGAAGCAAGTACTGGCTGGCTAGGCACGCCGTGGCGGCCGCGGCGTGTTGAGACAGGTGGCCACCCAGTGAATAGCGGCGACCAGCAGCAGGTCAAAGTGCAGATCCATTTGCCGACTGAACGCGAAGCCACCGATACAAGCCGCAACACACCACTGCCATTTCCAGCGCAAGGTGAAATAGTGAATTGCACCAAACAGCAAGTTACACACGATGATTGCGAACAGCAGTCCCATCCCTTGCGCTTCAAGTGAATACGGCATCGCAAGCCGAAACACCCACTCTTCCCAGAGCGAAAGCACACCGAGATAGATCACCCAGCCCAGCTGGCGGCCGGACCATTCATCGCCACGGTAGCTGGTATAAGCAGTCAGCCCGATGAGTATCAGACTCCCGATCAGCAGATACGGCATAGGCGCGCTGACCGCCTGCGCTGTTGCATCTACTACTAGAGTTCGCATGTCTGGATGTAACAGGCACAATGCACCCAACAGCGCACCGGGCAAACCGTGCCGCAGAAACACCTGACGGAATGAATCAAGCCGGCCACCCGTGAAATCTGGCCCGCGCTGCAACCGGCGTCTGCTTTTAGGCGGCGGTCTATCAGTCGATGAATCATTCATGCAAGAAACTACTAAGTATTGTGGTCAGAGTGAAGAACCCGAGCGAGCGACGAACTGGTAAAATAGATTTGACTTGGTTCTCAGAACCATCTCGATTCTGATTTTACGCAGGATTTTGATGATCACTTCTACCCTCAATTGACTGACAGCTCACAACTTAAGGGACCGAACCAACACAGGGCAGCAGTGGAGTTTACTCCGACCCGTTACTCTGGTCCCGTCATTTATTTCAGCTTACTGCAGCACACTTAGCGAAAGTCGCAAAGCCAGCATCGAACCTATACCCCATCAAAGTTATAAAAACTTCTCAGCTTTCCATTTTTAAAACGGAATAGAAATCCAGTTTTTGGCGTCTAAATTTGGTAGCCTTGTGATTTTTGGAAGCCATTTGAAACAGTTACTCTGGATTCTAAGTTTTTGCTACACCTCATCTCTCTTTGCTGCCAATAATAGTGTAGTCACCATTGAGACACCTGTTGGTACATTCCAGATGGAATTGCTCGCTGATGAGGCTCCCAACACCGTACAGAATTTCCTGAACTATTTAGAAACAGGCGCCTACACCGGCACTTTCTTTCATCGTGCTGTGCCTGATTTTGTGGTGCAAGGGGGTGGTTTTTTCTACGATCCCGAGACCAATACCGCGCCTGGAATCGTGGTGGACCCGCCCATTACCAACGAGTTTGGCGAATCGAATATTCGAGGCACCGTTGCGATGGCGAAAACCGCAGCAGGTCCAGATACAGCCACTAGCCAGTGGTTCGTCAATCTAGCCGACAATTCTGAGAACCTCGATAATCAAAACGGTGGGTTCACTGTGTTTGCTCGCGTGATTGGCGATGGCATGACGGTGGTGGATGCAATTGCGGCATTACCGCTTGTGAACCTGGATGGCGGCGGGACGTTTGCTTCAACCCCAACGATTAATTTCAACCCTACCACCGATCCCATCACTGCCAGCATATTCGTGACCATCATCGCAGCCAGTGTCACCAATGACCTTGATTTTGATGGCGATGGTATACCGGATAGCACAGATACCGATGACGACAATGATGGTGTACCCGATGTCTCCGATGCATTTTCGATGAATGCCGCAGAGTTCGCTGACACCGACAATGATGGCACGGGTAATAACGAGGACACCGATGACGACGGTGATGGTGTGCTGGATGTGGATGACGCGTTTCCACTAGATAATCTTGAAAGTGTTGATACAGATGGCGATGGAGTAGGAGACAATTCGGATCTCCCAATCAAACTCACAGCCAATACCATTTTAGAGCTACCAGTGACTGGACGCGGTTTGTTTGCACCGGACGGTTCTGCGCTGACTGTGCCATCCAATGCAACTGCTGTCTCTCTGAATGTGACAGTGGTCAATCCGAGCGGCGATGGTTTCATAACGGTTTGGCCCTGCAGTGTTGCCAGACCGAACGCATCGAACCTCAACTATGTAGCAGGGCAAGTCGTGCCCAATGGCGTGTTAGCGCCAATCGGGTCAGGCGGCAAAGTTTGTTTCTTCGCCTCAAGAGAAACGGACTTGGTTGTTGATATTGCCGGTTGGTTTACAGGCGATGTATTTGTCGGCACCACCCCAAAACGGCTAGCAGACTCGCGAGATGGCACAGGCACATCGATTGTGTCTCGAATAAGCCCCAGCAACCCCCTTAAGGTGAAAATTACCGATATAACAGTAGAGACCGCAGCTGGCGTATCGACTCAGGTGCCGTCAAACATTGCAGCAGCAGCACTGAATGTAACTGCTGTAAATCCTGCTAGCGCAGGATTTCTCACCGTTTTCCCCTGCGATGTTAACCAGCCTGAAGCATCGAATTTGAATTACCTGACAGGAGATATTGTTCCAAATGGGGTGATTGCTCCAGTGAGCGGGAGTGGCGAAGTATGTATCTTCACATCTGCAGAGACAGACATTATTGTAGATCTAGCCGGTTGGTTTACAACTGGTTTTACGGGGACTACCCCGAAAAGACTAGTAGATACCAGAAATGGAACTGGAGGACAGACTGCTGTTGTCAGGCAAGGGCAAGTTCTTGAAATCCCTATTCGCGGCGAAACTCTCGCAGTTAACAGCTCAGACCAGGTCGTACCTTCGGAAGCGACGGCTGCGGCGTTGAATGTCACGGTGGTTAGTCCGGATGGAAGTGGTTTTGTGACTGTGTTCCCGTGCGGTGTTGCGCAGCCAAACGCTTCAAACCTCAATTATATTCGAGGTGACATTGTGGCGAATAACGTTACCGCGCCAATCGGCGAAAATGGTCGCGTCTGCTTAACCAGCCTCGTCGAGACGAATGTGGTCGTCGATATTTCCGGTTGGTTTGAAGGCGATGCTAACAATGGTTTTGTGGGGGCAACACCTAATCGACTTGTTGATACTCGAAACGGCACCGGTCCGGCTCCTCGATAGGGCGAACCAAAGAGTCGGGGTGGCTTTCGGATCTCCATTCTATGTTATTAATTGTCTTTATCCACCCAGTAGTGAGTTGACAATATGAGCGTTATTCGCGAGCGCGCAAAGAGCAATTTCCCAATGGTGCTGCTGACTCTATTAAGCATTGTTCAGGCCTTAGCGTTTGAGTTGTTGTGGAGTGCGGTACACGAGCATCCGGACTTCTATGAGTGGAGTTGGGTCGCTTTTAATGGCTGGGTGAGAGTGACCGCAATGCTATTAGGCATCATTATTATTTGGTCGAGCTACGCAACGAATGTGATACGCTTTCGGTGGGCGCCTTCCACCTCGGACACCTTCTTTCCGTTCTTCATTGGCATCGTGCAATTTGTCATGATTGACTGGCTGGGAACTCAGGACACAGCAGGCTTTTTTCTTTGTCTAGCAGTTCTGTTTGCCGTCATGAATTGGATTACCCACCATGATATGGCCCGCGCTCGACAGCATGCTGAAAACTCCGAATTTTTTGACCTCAGAGGTCGGGCCTCTTGGCGAGATTTTCTTCCGGTCTTAGTGATTGTTTTGTGCTTCTGCATGGCCGGCCTGATCATCTCGCTCACCGTGCCAGATGGTTGGATCGCCGCGGCTGCTGGGCTATTTGCTTTGGGCTTAATGATCTATCAAGTGGTGGTGTCGCACGGATTTTGGGAGGAGACTATGTCGTTGGAAGCAGTAACTGAGGGGGCAAATCATTAGAACCAAAGGAGTATGAGTGAAGATCCTAAACTTGATACGATTGAGATAGTAGCAGCCCAAAAAGAGAATAATAATAATGAGCAAAGAAAAGGTTTCAATGCCAATGAAATTGGCTTTTGGCATCGGCGCCTCTGGGGAGGCCGCTACTAACTGGATTTTCAACGCATTAACATTTTTCTACTACAACCAAGTTCTTGGATTATCCGGTACTCTGACTGCCGCTGCGGTCACGATCGGTATCGCCTCGGACGCCTTTACCGATCCATTGATGGGTTCTATATCTGACCGCTGGCGCTCTCGCCTTGGCCGTCGTCACCCTTTTATGTATGCCGCACCTGTGCCGCTCGTTATCACCATCTTCCTGATTTTTACGCCGCCGGAAGGATTTGAAGGCCTGGCGCTATTCGCCTGGTTTGCCGTGTTTACCGTTCTGATGCGCATCAGTTCCACCCTGTTTGCTGTGCCTCATCTGGCCATGGGCGCGGAGCTCACCGACGACTATATCGAGCGCACTCGGATCATGAGTTACAACAACGTCTTCACCTACATTGGCGTGATTGTCATGCATGTGGTGGTGTGGTTTGTGATTTTTCCGAGTTTCGACAACGGTCGCATGACGCAATCCGCCTACAGCCCTGTGGTCCTGTTCTGCGCTAGCCTGATCATGGTGTGTATGCTGGGCAGTGCTTATGCCACCCGCGGCCTGATCCCAAAAATGAAGCAAGTCTCTGACGACCTGCCGCCCTTTGGCACCAAAGTGCTCATCAGTGAAATGTACTCCGCAATGAAAAACCGCAACTACCTGTATCTGTTACTGGGCCTGTTTTTCCTTTCAATCACGATTGGCACCCACGAAACTCTTGGCCTGTATATGGCCACCTTCTATTGGGAATTCACCGACCAACAGATTGGTTGGTTGATTCTGGGTAATGTTTTTGGCTTCGCAATCGGCTTTACGGTCACCGCCAAAGTTCACCAGCTAATTGAAAAACGCTGGGCCATTGTTTGGTCCTCGGCCGGCTTGAGTGTCGCCTGGTCCTCAGCTGTCACACTGCGCCTATTTGACATGGCGCCAGACAATACCACCTGGACCCTGGTTAGCTTTGTGGTGTTCTTTGGCGTCCTGGCGTCTGCCTGCGGCTCCATCCTGAATATCAGTGTGATGTCAGCCCTGGCAGACATCGCAGATGAACACGAACTCAACACGGGCCGTAGGCAAGAAGGCATTTTTTACAGTGCGCGGACTTTCTTTGCCAAGGTCACTAACGGCATTGGACATGTGGTTGCCGGTATAGCGTTGGACATTATCGAGTTCCCTCAGGGGGTTGCAGCAAGGGATATTCATCCCGATAAAATTTATGCGCTAGGTATCATCGACGGGCCTTTTGCGATGATATGGGGATTGATTGCAGCGGGTATCTACGCCGGATACCGGATCGACAAGGCGTACCACCAAAACGTGCAAACACAATTGATGAAAAAGTCGACGCAAAATGTTAATGCTTAAAGAGCAGAAGAAGGACGCATGTAGCTATCCGGTCCTTGTCATCGACCTGCCCGTATAGCTCGTTTGACTCACCATCAAAAGTGTCATTGAAGAAACTCAGTGTTGTATTTGAAGTCCATTCATAATCTGCACTGAGCCGAACCAAGCTATCTCCATCGTTTTGATGATGGATACCCAATAATTCAAACTTTATACTTTCGTTCAAGAAATGGCGGCGCACCAGGAGCGACACATTCATGTCGATTTGATCGCGAACATAACCACCGTCGTTCAACAGGATCGACTGAAACAATTGGATGCTAATGAAGGTATTCTAGAGCCCCGTCCAAGCGAGGCTGAAAACGTAACCGTGTTTACGGTTGGTTAGTTTTCGTCACATCACAGGGTCGTCATCATAATGGTAAAGATAGTTAAGGGTTAAATCTCGACCAGCAGCAAAAATCGATAGCCGTGCGCCGCCATCCCCGTCTTCAATCAAATTGTCTTGTTGCGCCGCTACATCTCTCCGCACCAGTTACGTTGACGCTGTAGTCTGTCCCATCCCTTTTAATTAGTGAAATGGGCCTCAGATGTTTACCATTGGAGTTCGTAAAAAGCGGGTCACAAGGTACATATGTCAATTCGAGTAGACTATTTGATAATCGGTAGCGGCGCGATGGGCATGGCCTTCGCTGACGTACTCATGAACGAAAGTGAGGCGAGCATCGCGATTGTAGATCGACACGACCGTCCAGGTGGGCATTGGAATGACGCCTATCCCTTTGTCCGCCTACATCAGCCTTCTGCTTTTTACGGCGTAAATAGCAGAAACCTCGGCAATGACACCGTCGATCAAGTCGGTTGGAACAAAGGACTGTTTGAGCTTGCCTCAGGGACTGAGGTGATTGCCTATTTCGATCAGGTCATGCGTGAGCAGTTTTTGCCCTCAGGACGTGTGCACTACTTTCCCAACACAGAACACGCAGGCGAAGGTCGCCTAATTTCTTTGGTCACTGGGGAGGCGATCGAGATTGAAGCCAAAAAGATTGTTGACGCGACATACATGAATGTCACAGTGCCGTCGATTAAGAAGCCGGACTATGCCATTGCCGCTGGCGTTCGGTGCGTTGCTGTCAACGAACTAGCCAAAGTTGCTGCTCCCAAAATGAACTATGTAGTGGTCGGGGCGGGAAAAACCGGGATGGATGCAGTCTTGTGGTTGCTCAAGAATAACGTCAACCCAGCAGTTATCTCCTGGATCATGCCCAGAGATTCCTGGCTGCTTGACCGGGCCAATATTCAACCGGGCGTTCTGGCTGGACGGGCCGCCTCTGTTTTCGTTGAACAACTCAAAATTGCCGCAGAATCAACTTCACTAAAGGATTTGTTCGAGAAGGTAGGTGCAAGCGGTCAACTACTTCGCCTCACTGATGAGGTTGAGCCAACCATGTATCGTTGTGCAACCGTGACGTCTGATGAATTGGATCAACTGAAGCGAATTGACAATGTCATACGCATGGGCAGAGTTAAGGAACTCACTGCCGGACTCATTAAGCTCGACCACGGAGAAGTATCAGTTGATGAAAAAAATAGCGTATTTATCGATTGTTCAGCTGATGGCTTAGAAAGACGCCCCCTTTGTAATGTCTTTGGCAATGAGAAAATAACCCTGCAATCCGTGCGAACCTGCCAACAGGTTTTCAGCGCAGCATTCATCGCTCATATCGAAGTTGCATTTAGCGATATGGACGAGAAGAACAAGCTTTGTACGCCTGTTCCACATCCCGATAACCACATAGATTTTTTGAGGACAACCCTTGCCAATACAATCAATGGCGCTGTCTGGAATGCTAGCCCTGAACTGCAGCACTGGTTAGCTAAGTCACGCCTCGATGGGTTCAGCGTTGCTGGTAGCGAGGCCCCTAAGCCGGATCCAGACATGATGAATATGGTAGTCGCGGCGATAGAAAAACTCACCAGCTACATCAAAGATGCAGAAGCCGCCGGGCTTTAGACGAGCAATTGAGTAGATGAGTATCAGGAGAACGGAGCCACTTTTCTCCCTCACTGATCAATTGTTTAATAGAAAATATGTCGCAAGCCACGGATGCACGCCGGATAGACTTTAAAAATCGCTTGGCTTTCTTCGCGCGGCGATCATGCGCTTCACGTCAGAAAGCACCATTCGGCCATTCATCAATGCATATCCGAAGACTTGCCTCTGACGGGATCGACCCTACAGGTCACGCCGGCGCCCTTGAGCTGCTGGGTTATCCCGCGCAACCAAATTTTGCGTTTGCAAGCATTAGTGCCGGATCATACGTCACGGTTGGTGAGAGTCATCACCTGGCGAGCCTCACTCCAGATCTTGCCGCAGGCTATTAGCCCCAAGGAAGTAGTGTACAGCAGCCCACAAATTTGCCAGCACTGCGATGCAAAGCGCGAACCGCAGCGAGCTGATGCCGTAACTCGGCGACAGCGCATCACTGAAGATACCAACAAAGTAGGGGCCAAGGCCCATGCCGATGATATTCAACATGAACAACAAGATTGCCGATGCAACGGCGCGCATCCGAAGCGTGACGAGAGCTTGGGTCATCGCAAAAGATGGCCCGAGATACATGCCGCCAAGAATAGAGACGACCATCAGGCATGGAATCACGGCCCAAAGTCCCCCGTGCAGGTAGGCGACAAATTGAAAGGGCACCATCAGTAGTGTTGAGATGCCAGGCACCCAGAAATACCAGCGTTTGTCATCGCTAGCATCCGAGATTCGGTCGGCAAGGTAGCCGCCGGCGAAGGTGCCGATTGCCCCGATGCCAGAGATGATGGCAAGCCATGTGCCAACCTCGGTGATGGGCATCTCATGACTGCGGATCAAAAATGGCGCATTCCAGGTTCCGGCACCATAACCGACAAAAGCGTGAAGGCCGGCGGCAAATCCAAGATGGCGGAACGAACGTTTTCTCCACAAGAACGTCCTGACTTCTCCCATCGATGGCGCAGGCACGTCCACTTCAACAACGTCCACCTTCTTGACATCAGACATACCTCTTGGAGGCTCCCGCAGCGTCAACCAAATAAGTAGCGCGACGAAGATGCCCGGTATGCCGACCAGATAAAATGTGATGCGCCAACCGAACTCTTCCGCGCCCCAGCCACCGACATAATTCCCAACCATCGAGCCGAAGGGGATGCCAAGGGCGTAGATGGAAAGCGCAGTGGCACGTGTCTCGATTGGAAAGTAGTCGGAAATTAACGAGTGGGACGGCGGGCTCGCGCCTGCCTCACCAACACCAACACCGATTCTCGCCAGCAACAGCATGGTGAAATTTGAAGCCAGACCGCAAAGAGCCGTCATTCCGCTCCAGATCACCATAGATATTGCGAGGACCTTGGTCCGACTCCACCGATCGGCGAGTGCGGCGATGGGGATGCCGAGCGTGGCGTAGAAGAGTGCAAACGCCAATCCACCAAGAAGACCCAGTTGCGTATCGGTAAGCAGCAACTCATTTTTTATGGGTTCTAGCAGGATCGAGAGGATAGATCGATCGATGAAATTTACAACATACCCGAGGAACAATACCGCCAGGGCGTAGTTTCTGTAGCGCGGCGTATAAACAGTTTTTGTATCGGTGGTTTCAGAAGTGTCGGTAGTTTCAGTCATTCAGATCCCTCAACAGGGCTTAACCATACCATGCGTTTGGGCGAAAGTGCCGGGGAGTTTGAGAGGCCTGGGGCGGCTTTGGTAATCAGTGAAAAAACCAGAAAAACAGAGCGGCACCAAACATCAGAATCGTGTTAGGTTAGAGAAATCAACACGTTGGTGGGGATGACCAAACGTGGCCAGATTCCAAGCAGAAACCAATAACAATTAGGGAGCGAATATGAAGCCACTTGAAGGCGTTACCGTGCTGGAATTTTCCACGATGATTACGGCGTCATTTGCCGCAATGCAAATGTCTGAGCAAGGAGCCCGAGTGATCAAGGTCGAGCCTTTAAGCGCCGGTGACCCGCTCCGCTATATTGGCGCAGCCAAGGGCGGTATCTCCTCTTTATTTGCAAATTGTAATCGCGGCAAAGAGGCGATTCGTGTCGATATCAAAACAGAAGCGGGTCAGGCGCTGATTCGCGAAATGGTGCCTGAGGTGGATGTCGTGATTCATAACTTCAGGCCTGGTGTTATGGATAGGCTCGGTTTGGGCAGTGACGTTCTGCGAGAACTGAATCCTCGATTAATCTACACTGCTATTTCAGGTTTCGGTAACACCGGTCCAAAGAGTAGCTCACCCGCATACGACCCCGTCATCCAAGCTCAGTCGGGCATCACCGCGACGCAAGGCAAACAAGACCCTGCGTTTTTTCGCACCCTGATTTGCGACAAGATCACCGCATATACAGCCTGTCAGGCAGTCACTAGCGCGCTTTATCACCGCGAGAAGACGGGAGACGGCCAACACATTGACCTGTCTATGTTAGATGCTGGTTTGTTTTTCATATTCCCTGACGGATTCCAAAACCATACGTTACTAGATGAAGACGTTGCACCGCAGCCTCTGCTGATCGATTTGCTGTACGAGCTGACTCAAACGAAAGATGGCGCAGTCACCATTTCCGCCGGCACAGCGGAACAACAATCGCGCGCGCTAACTGCCATAGGGATGGAACATCTACTAGCTGACGAGCGTTTTAATGACATGGAGAAATTGCTCTCCAACATTGATGCTTACAAAGCATTGGTTGCGGGGGAGTACCTGAAGTACACCACTGATGAGGTGATCGCCAAAATGGAAGGGGCAGACGTACCTTGCGCTCGTTGCCTTGATCGAGACCAGGTTCTGGCCCAGGAGCAATTGCGAGCGAACGGCTCCATTGAAGTAATTGACCATCCTCTGATGGGCTCTATGAGAGTTGTGAAAGCGCCGCCGCGATTCGGCGGTGAAGTACTTGAACCCGGCTCTCCCAGTCCAGGCCATGGTCAACATACCCGGCAAGTATTGGAGTCATTTTCGTTTGAGGAACACCACATTGAAAAGATGTTTGGTGATGGTGTGGTTAGTTAGCGGCTAGTTAGGAGAGAGATTGGTGCTGCCAGCTGCAACGGTTAATTAGGTCGCGTCTATCAGTTCGTAAATTATGAGCGTGCGCTGATTGTCATGAAAACCATCTCTCTACTTCTGCACCCAGCCAGGGAACTCTTCAGGATATTTGACGGGCTGTTCACGACTCGGAGTTTGGTTTTACCCGTACTTTATCCATCGCGATTTCCACCGTGCCATCGATGGTTCGAAGAGTCTTGCTCAAACCCACAAATGCAGCGGTTATAATAACGAGTGCAACACATGCACCCAGGATCGCATACGCCGCACCAAAGTGATCAGCTGCAATCGCCATGGGAAATACACCCAGCGGCGTCAGTCCAAAGGACATCATCATAAAGCTGCTCATGCGACCTCTGACGTTGTCATCGACCAAGATCTGCACGGTGGCATTATTGACTGTCTGAAAAGCACTTGCGCACAGATTCGCGAATATCAGGGGCGCCAGTGCCAAATAGAAATTGCTCGTCTGGGTGAACACAGCCAGAAACAAGGCAAAACCAATGACTGTCACGACCATCAAACGCAGCCTCTCAGACTTGTCTCCACGTCTTGCGATCCAAATGGAACCTAAGACTCCACCGACACCGCCAGCGCCCATCAGGATGCCAAGCCCACTCTCACCAGCCTGCCAGTTCTGCTCCACCAACATCACCAGCAGATTTTGAAATGGCATCGCCAGGAACATCGGCACAAGTCCAAAAAAAAGACACACCATCACGGGCTTATTGCTCTTAATGTACTGAAAACCGTAAATGATATCCGCCAGCAGTGGCTTTTTGCCGCCCTCAGGTTGTATCGCAGTATTACGCTTAACGAAAAACATACAAAACACGGCGGAGCCATAAAGTAGCGTAGACACGATGTAGGCCGCCACAATCGAATACTGGGAAATGATGATGCCTGCCATAGCCGGACCTGCCACTCGACTCAAATTCATCGCGCCGCTTGAAATCGCCATAGCACTTTGGATTCGGTCTGGACCCACCACATTGACGGTGATTGCCATCCTTGCCGGCATGATAAAAGGAAAGGCGCAACCGGCAACAAATGCGGTGCAAAGCAGGTGCCAAAACTCTAAATGTCCCGTTATCAGGAGGCTGAGTATAAATATTTCGTTGGCCGTAATCAGGCTCTGGCCAACGATAATCAATTGTCGCCGCTCGACCCGATCGGTTATCGCGCCGCCAATCATCGACACAAATATCATGGGGACAGCAACCACCAGGTTGATATATGCCAGCGACTGGGCTAATCCCGTCAAGTCCCAGGCAAGAATCGTGCGAGTCAATATTTGACCATTCATGGCAAAGAAAAAACCAACGTTGCCGAAAAACAACCACCTAAATTCCGGGATCGCTAGCACTGAAGCAGCGCCGGTCTTACGAATAGGAGGCTCAGCTATCGGGGTTGGTATTGGGGTCGTAATGATCGTTATCCACGTCTATGCAGTGGACTAGTATAACCGAATGCGGTAGCGGATGAGCCTCGGCTGAGTAGCTGAATATCGCCTTATGGCGTTATTGGTACTGATGTGTATCGCTAGACCTTGCGGGTCACTCTTTGATTACCTAATGAGCGAGCTGCTGACGACAAAGTACGCCCAGCTTGCAGCCAGCAGAAGCCACGGCAGAGCGACTAACAGTCGGGATGTAAGATTACTCGTTGACTCGATATTCTCCTCAGAGGTATCCGCAGCATTACGCAGGCTTGCTTTCAATTCCTTCTTGCGATGCTTGTCGCGATCACGGGCGAGGGCCTTCTGTTGTTTCTTGTACTCGGCAATGCCTTTCTCGATGCCCTGAGCAATGAGTTTTGTCTGCGCCTTGGTCTGCTCTGGGCGTTGTATGCCTTTGGCCAACTTCAGCGCTTCTGCTTGTGATTCACTTGATACTTTTAGAACTTTTTCGTCTGCCACCGGTGCCCCTGTGTCTATTGTGCGGCCTTGTCGTTAGTGAATGTAACCCCTAAACTTCCAGCGCAGCACCTTCCGCTCGTCGAGTATCGCGCCGTTCGATATGGGTTCGCATCCGTTCCTGACGTTCGCGAGTCAGCGGGTACTTCCACAACAATGGAAGTGCTAGACAGGCCAGAACTGCTGGCACAATGCTATACAACCAGGCAACCGATGTCTTCGCCACAGCGGAATTCTCCGCGAGCGCCGGATCGAAGCCGAACCAGGCAACAACACTGGTGGCAATCAAAACGCCTAGAGCTGTGGCGCCCTTATTCACCATTCCCCACAAGGAGAAGTACAGGCCGGTGCGCTGCTCGCCGGTGCGCAAAGTATCAAGATCGACCACGTCTGCTGCCATCGACGCTGGCAGGAAGACCAGTGCACCCACGGCGGAACCCTTCAGCAACATAATGACAAAAAATAGCCAGAACTGATCGGGGCCGAGTAGCGGAATAAATGCACTCCAGAGCGACAACCAGATAATGCCAAGCACCACGGTACGATGTTTACCAATTCGCCTAGAAATTCCGAACCAGATTGGAATGGCCAAGCTACTAGACAGATAATACGCCAGAATGAAGAATGCATAACGATCAAACGGCTGTTCCATGACCGAGCTGACGAAAAAGAACGATAGCGTCGCGGTCATGCTGACAGCGATCACCAAGAACACCAGGCTGATGACCAATCGCCTGTAGGGTCCGTTAGCCCAAATAACTTTCAAACCCCGCCGCCAGCTAATGGTATCGGTCTTAGGCTTCCTGGGCGGGGGCTCATCTACAAACAGAATTGCCGGCGCAGTCAGTATCGGCAGCAGCACAATCACGACTGTCGCAATAGCCAGCAACGCATTGTTAGCCCCAGGCCGGGCAAAGACTAACGACATTACCAGAGGGATTGAAAGCGCACTGAGCAAGCCAGCATAACCAAACGCCTCACGCCAACCGGTAATTTTTGAGCGCTCGTCATAGTCTGCGGATAATTCAGCACCCCAGGCCTTATAGGGCAAATCAACCAGTGTGAAGGACAGATACAACGCACTGATCCAAATGAACAGATAGAAATTATTCACCGCATCACCACCCAAGGCGTGCCAAAAGTTCACCGCAAAAAGACTATCGGGCACAAACAGCATCCACAGCGACAACATCATCAGTGGCATCCCGGCGACGATCCAAGGCTTGCGCCGGCCAAATCTTGTGTTCCAGCGATCAGAAGCAACACCAATCGCCGGGTCGGTGAACACATCTGTCAACCTGGAAAGTGCGATTAGCAAACCGACCGTTGCTAGCGAAAGACCAAGATTCTGGGAATAGAATGCGGGTATATAAAGCGCAATAGGCAAGCCAACAATAGATGTTGGTAAGTTCGCCAGCCCGTAGAGCGCTGTTTTCGTTCGGCTCAGTCCTTGAATCTCTGCTTTTTCAGTCACGAACGGTTGCTCATCTAGGTAGCCAATTTGGGTAGTAGGAGAGTTAGCCTTGCTTCTACCAATTGAGCAAGAACTGAATGTCAGCTTTACTCGAACAATGACTTCGCTTTATGTACTGACTGACGGGCGTTTGTTTGAGCGGGCAGGCTGAGCGACAACTAGACGATATTTTCCATAGCGACTAAACAGCGGAGTTCAGCAAGGCTGCTAACCAGGCGTCAGTCGTTGGCATCGAGCATGACATGCAGGCCAAAATGCAATACTAAAGCCTTCGCCTTGCGCCGAATCAGGGAGCAGTGATCCGCAAGACCTTGCCGGTAGCGCTGTCTGTTAAGAGATAGAGGTTTCCATCAGGTCCGGCCCGGACATCGCGAATGCGTTCCCCAATCTCTGAAAACAGGGCTTCCTCAGAGACTACTTTGCCGTTTTCCATATCCAGTCGACGCACTTCTTTATCGACCAGTGCGCCAACGAACAAATCACCCTGCCAATCGGGAAACATCTGGCCGTCATAATAGGCGAGGCCTGAGGGTGCAATACTCGGCACCCAATAATGTAATGGATCGGTAATACCTGAATACGTTTTCAACGGCGAAACATAGGCACCTGAATAGTTTTCGCCGTAGGTCACGGCAGGCCAACCATAGTTAGCCGCGGACGATATCAGATTGAGTTCATCACCACCTTTCGGGCCGTGCTCGTGCGAATAGATGTCGCCTGTTGTCGTATCGACGGCAAGACCCTGCGGGTTCCGATGGCCGTAGGAGTAGACCTTTGGGTCGCCGCCGCCATTAATGAAAGGGTTATCTGCAGGTACCGAGCCGTCTGAGTTGATGCGAATGATTTTACCCAACTGACTGTCGTTATTCTGGGCGGCTTCGCGATACTCGAATCCGTCTCCCGTCGTCACCAGCAGTGTGCCATCAGGAAGAAACGCCAACTTGCCGCCATAATGCGCTGCTGTGTCTTTCGTTGGCGTCGCAGAGAAGATAACCTCCGACTTCTCGAATCCTTGTTTGCCTAGCGTCGCCCGCATGACGTAAGTACCGTTGGCCTCAGGAGTTCCGCCTGCATAGGAGAGGTAAACCGTCTGATTGATGGCGAAATCGGGATCTACAACAACATCGAAATAGCCGCCCTGACCTGCCACGTAGGTGCCTGGCGTGCCGGTCAGTGGCTCACCTTTGTCACCGGCACTTGTGACACGGTAGACCTCTCCCGGCCGAGTAGTAACGAGATAACCCCCATCAGGCAGAAAACTGATAGACCAGGGATGATCAAAACCTTCAGCCACTGTTTCAATGCTGTAGTCAGCAGAAGCAGGCAGGCAAATCAGTAAAAAAATGAGCAGCGGGATCAGTTTATTCATCAGAAACTTTCAGAATGGCTGTAAAAGCATCTAGTATACGCACCTGTTCGACTATTGGTGTCAATACAAATGAAAGTTGTTGCTGGTTTTATTGTGGGCGTCCTTGTCACTTACCTTCTCGGCGCGATATTTGTCAGCCAGGGTAATATTGCGGCGGTGACGAGTATGGGATTTGAGATCACGTTTGCCCAACGTATTGATGCGCTGATTCATGACGTCACGCACATGTACGACCTCTATCTGCCAGTGGTCATTGTGGCGATGCTGGTTGCGTTGTCTGTTGCGGGCGCGATCATCCGGTTTAACTCGAATCTGCGTTTAATTGGCTATGTCTCTGCGGGTTTCGTCGGCATGATCGCAATGCATGTCATTTTCAAAGCCACACTTGGGGCATCCGGAATTGCACCGACACGCGAAATTGTTGGGTTGGTGCTGCAAGGCTTAGCGGGTGGCCTTGGTGGCCTCGCCTTTCATTACGCCTCTCAGAAGACCCTAACGTCACCAGCAGCGGTCGTTTAATTCACTGCCACAATCAACCATTTACCGCCATCCAGATTTCTGAAGAGGGTGGCGACTCTGCGATATTACAAAATGGCACCGTCTTTACGGGCGCAGTATCGACGCCACATTTATCTGGCGCTTTCAACATTTCTTCCCCCCTGTTAGGTTCAGTCTACGCTCGATATACGCCCCAATCACTTGCCCCCACCATGGTTTAAGAAAGAGGGTATGACCCCCGCCCTTGCCATATAAATCCCCAATACGGCAAAAGAAAAAGAAACCCCAGTATGGGAAACAGGTTATCCCATCGGAGAGGCGACAAATCCGTCAAACGCTGACTATGAGCGGCAGTTGATGATAAACAATATTGCTTCAATCGACAGGCTCCCCTTAAGAATCTGCTTGGAGGTTGGGAAACTCGAGCCTTCTGAACTCATCGAATCCAACCGCATCAGACCAGATGTTCTGCAAGCCAAACAGTACGATATGGTTTACCACGAGTTTGGTGGTACCCATCAGTTTTCACACTGGCAGACCAGTTTGCCATTGGCACTGATGCATATGATGGGGGAATAGCCGTCATTTTGGTGCCACTAAGCATCTTAGCCTGGTACTTTACTCTGGCCCTAAAACGCTCTTTTTCTTTTTTGGTTTCTTCGCTCGCCTGAGAGGAGGCACACCCTTTGATACAGGCACGTCATCGCTAGGTTCAAAGTCATCTACAACCTCACGCCGAATGACTTGTCGAACCATCTGCTCAATATTGCGAAGCTTATCGAACTCATCGCTACTCACCAGTGATATCGCCTCACCGCCTTTATTCGCGCGACCGGTTCGACCGATCCGATGGACATAGTCTTCGGCAACTTTGGGTAAATCAAAATTAATCACAACAGGCAAATCGCCAATGTCCAACCCCCTCGACGCAACGTCGGTTGCAACAAGAATCTGCACGTCGCCGGTTTTGAACGCTCGCAAATTGCGCAACCTAACAGCCTGGCTCTTATCACCATGAATTGCTGCTGCTTTAAGCCCGTTTATCGAAAGCTCCTGCGTCAGACGATCCGCACCCTTTTTGGTGTTTACAAATATCAGAGCCTGGCCCCAGCTATTTTCCAAAAGCAAAGAATGCAAAAGAGCCGTCTTACGCTTCTTGTCGACCGGCACCAGCCACTGGTTGACCTTTGTCGCTGTAATATTTTCTGGGCTGACGGTGATCTGAACCGCTTGATACAACATTTGACCGGCAAGTTGCCTGACCTCCGCCGGCAGGGTCGCTGAAAACATCAATGTCTGGCGCTTTCGCGGTAGAAAGTCGAGCAACCGATTCATCTCGTCTGCAAAACCCAAACTCAGCATGCGGTCCGCTTCGTCCAGCACCAAGATCTTTAAATGATCAAACTTCACAGCGTTCCGGTCATAAAGATCGAGCAAACGCCCCGGTGTCGCAACCAGCATATGCACACCTTTGCGCAAGGCCATCATCTGAGGGTTAATTTTAACGCCGCCATAGATAACCGCCGCACGCAGGACAGAGTGCAGGCCATAATCTATGATTGACTGATGCACCTGAACAGCAAGTTCTCGTGTCGGCACAAGAATCAGTGCTTTGACTTGATTTGACTTGAGCTCAGCATCGGCGCCCAGAAGATCCAACATTGGCGCAATGAAACTCGCCGTCTTGCCGGTTCCGGTCTGCGCGGCAACCATGACATCTTTACCTTGTAAAACCAAAGGTATGGTTTGCTGCTGAACAGGCGTTGGCGAGCGATAACCTGCATCAAAAAGCGCCTGCTGGATTGTTGTCGATAAGCCGAGAGCCTGGAAATTCATTGGGGTAACTCGTCTCTTAGATACCAGCAAGAGGTTCTCATTGGTCGGCACCTAGTTTCTGCAGCAAGTTATCTCGATACTACATAGTACCGTGAAGTCTGTTGAGATTCGCATATCGAGACGGATCAAGATCCTTGTCTTTTAGTGGCTCAAAGTCCGGTCCATAACGATAATGTTCAGATCGTGCCATAGCGAACTCTTAAAAACCTTCTCGCCGCACTGGCTCAACTTTTGCCACCGAAATAAGCGACTCCACACAATCGCGAATAGAGATATCGAGTGGGCGAAATTCCATATCAAGTGTTTCTCGAATGCGATCGTTACGTAGTTCACAGCCGCCCCATATGGCCCTGAATTCAGCCTCTCTTGCCCGTACCTTGTCAGGCAGAGGGTCAACGAGTTCCGCGCCCGCAAAACCTAATTCCGGAAGAAGACGATCAATGCTAGCGCAGACGTCTTCGACATTGCGGGTCTCTGTTGACCAAGCAATGAGCCTCTCGCCGTTATTCACATTAACGCTTTCTAGTATCCTAATGTGCGCCTCTGCTACATCTCGCACGTCAACGGTAAACCAGGCGCGATAGGCACCCATGACGTTCTGTGTGTACTTACCCAGCAGCATGGTTTCTATGTGATGCTGCCAGGCAGAGTTCTTTTGGTGTGCGGACAGGATGGGCCCAACGTTGTCGCCGGGGCAGCAGGTGATGGCATCCCAGCGCCCGCTTTCATCAGCCGCGTCCGCGAACATGCGTTCAGCGAGCACCTTGCCCATGGAATAGCCTTGGCCACGATTCGCTAATCGTTTAGGGTTTTGTTCATCCGGATATCTGTCTTCGTAAAGGACCGGGCGCCGAACAAGTTCCTGCACATCCTGCTCGGACATAACAGCGGCAACACTCGACGTCACCGCAACACGGTTGACGGTTTCAGATTGGTTGACGCTGTTGATGACGTGATCGCAGACCTTTTTGACATAGTCCATATCGTCGTAACTAGAGACATGCGACAAGTGGGCGACACCATGACAGCCTTTGAATATCTCGTCAAAGCAGCCATCTTCATCAAGGTTTGCCGAATGAAGCGTCAGGCGACCAGAAGCATAGCCGGGCATGGCTTTGAGAAAGCCCGTTTTCTCATCATCGCTCGTATCCCGAACGCAAGCGCGCACTCGGTAGCCTTCATCCAACAACTGGCTTACAACCCAACCACCGATAAATCCCGCACTGCCGGTAACTGCTACTGTTCCGCCTTGAGGTATTGGTGCCATAGATTTTCTCCTGATCTAATTTTTTAAGGTATTCGATAGCCGCCAGTATCATCGCCACAAATTGAGATAACTTGATTTGCATCGATGACGGCGGTGCAGACGCCAATGGCTGCCAAAGTCCTAGCCAGTGACAACCTGACCCATGATCCTAGCAGGATCAAACATGTTGGTTGTGACAAGCTTTGACGCGGCTATGAACACATAGGTGCTTCTCAAATCCATTTCTTAGGTCACAATACAGCACTGGAGAGATTGCGATTTGCCTCAGCACTCGGTACCAATACAGGCCATGTTCGCAGTATGGTCCGCCACCCTACCACAAAATATGGAATTCTAATCAGACGCCGCCTGGTGTTTCGCGACGTTACTTTTGGCTAAATTCCCGATGCGGCAATAAGGCAACCGGAATATAGACGTCAGTGATTCCAGACTATTTTTACATCTTCATACTATTTCGACACGAATAATATGTGGATTGTTACTCGACCCTAAGTTTTGATTTGCTATTGCAAGCAGGACCTTGCAAGTTATTAATGTCCGATGTTGGCAGATTGGATAGTCTTTCTGAAAGCGATGGGGTTCGAGGCATTCTTGCTGCGACGGCATAAACCGCGCACCGCGGTTCAACTCCCCGCGACAGCCAGTTCCCGATAGCCCCTTAAAATGTCTCCTCTGACTAGCGCCTCGTCACCAAGCGGGTATGTTCCATAGTGGTAGTTAATAGCATCTAATAGTTCCTGTGAAACTGGACGCCGCGAAGCGACCTTTCGATAAAACCCTTTTCGATCTTCGTCCAGAATAAAAACCGCGTGCAGGGCGAGCTCTTTCGTATCGGAGTTGCGAACGCCATATTCTTTCATGATGGATTGGTCTTCGTCGCTGAGGCGACAGTGACCTCCGTCTACTTGAGGAAGATTAAAATCTGGCGCCACCTCCCCTAAGTTCAGTGCTTCGGTTGCAAAAGAGCTCGCGCCATAGGCATCAAGGGAAATATCGAGCGCAACTGGGCTTCGTGAAGATGGCTTATATAGGGGCGCAGGGGCGAGACCGTCCTCGGCTGCGGCGATTAACGAGGGTGCACTCATACACTAAAGAAGGGTGACGATGCCCAGTATTAGATTTTTTTACATGTGTATGCGCCCTGGTAGAGTGGCTGAAAGTGTCGCTTATTGGTAATAGACCTGTGATTGAGTCTATTGGTTTCGTTCGGTATTCACACCGGCTGCGCAGCTTGCTGTTGAGTCCGTGGGTTCACTATCCTGGATCAGATCCTCATACCGAATCTGCATATTGCACATTTAGTTTGCCCAGGCACCTCGGACCGTTGAGGCAATCCCCATTCTAGGCCGTTAAGTCTGTATAATAGTGCCTCGACCCTTGTTGAAGCCCCGCCCATGTCTCGCTATCCACACAAAAACCTGCCTCTCAAGAAGCCTAAATTTGAAGCCAAGGCCTTTGAAACCAAGAAGCCATCTCGTATGGGCTCCAAGCGGGCACCGCTCAAACTGCTGGTGAACTCTGAAGAGAAACGCTTGGAGGTTGAATCCCTTTGCGCCGAGCATGGCTGGTTTTGCGATATTAATTTCTCAGCTGACAATGAAGAAGACATCAGTGAGCTGACCTTTTTGCTCGATAAACGGGTTGTCGCCACCACCACACGCAAAGCCGGTCGCAATGATCCCTGCCCTTGCGGCAGCGGCAAAAAATATAAGCAGTGCTGCGCGGCCTAAGACGCATCACGATCGAACATGCCTGAACACGATGTCATTGTCCTGGGGGCCGGCGCCGCAGGGTTAATGTGCGCCCTAACAGCTGCCCAGCGAGGCCGGCGCGTTCTGGTGCTTGAGAAAGCCAACAAGATCGGCAAAAAAATCCTCATGTCTGGCGGCGGTCGCTGCAATTTCACCAACTACTATGTAACGCCAGAAAACTTTATCTGCTCTAACCCCCACTTTGTAAAGGCTTCTTTGCAGCGTTATTCCCCTTGGGATTTTATTCATTTGGTTGAGTCCCATAACATCCCTTATGAAGAGCGTCGCCACGGTCAATTGTTCTGCCTGAATTCTGCGAAGGATATCGTCACTCTGTTGTTGGATGAGTGCCAAAAAGTTGGTGTTGAGATTTTGACTCATTGCGATGTAACAACGGTTAAATCGCTGCCGCATGACGAGGGATATACACTTCAGTTCACTCGATCTGATGTAGAGCATTCCAAACGTTGTGAAGCCATTGTGATTGCAACCGGAGCATTGTCGATTCCCACGCTGGGCGGCAGCGACTTTGGCTACGAAATGGCGCGTCAATTTAATATGGAATTGGTCGACCGCCGAGCGGGGCTCGTACCGCTGATGTTCAGCGACGCCACCAAAGATTTGTGCGATCGGTTATCTGGTTTGGCATTGGAAGTTGAAGTCAGCTGCAACGGTGAGTCATTTACCGAGAACATGTTATTCACCCACCGAGGCATCAGCGGCCCGGCAATTTTGCAAATATCAAATTACTGGCATCCAGGTGATGCCATTGTCGTAGATTTGCTGCCGGGTCTAGACGTGGCCGACTGGTTAATCGCCGCCAAAACTTCGCAACGCTCTACTCACCTGAAGAATCTGCTCAGCCAGTCGCTACCAAAATCGTTGGCGGCTGAACTGATCACGTTGTTCTTTCCGGAACTGGACGGCACACGTCTCGAACGGATTCCAGATGTGCATCTGCGCCGAGTCGCGGAACAACTGCACCATTGGTCACTAAAACCTTCCGCTAGCGAGGGATATCGCACTGCAGAAGTGACCTTAGGCGGCATATCCACCGATACGATCAGCTCCAAGACAATGGAGGCGCGGCAGAACCCGGGTTTGTACTTTATTGGTGAGGTGTTGGATGTGAGCGGGCACCTGGGTGGCTTCAACTTTCAATGGGCCTGGTCATCTGGTTACAGCGCCGGGCTCTTTGCATAAGTTCAGGCATAAGTTCAGGCATAAGTTCAGGTATAGGTTCAGGCTTATTAACATGGTGAGCAGTTTAGGCTCTGGTTTAAGTGCCCTTTCGTCGTGATAAACTGCTCACCATGTTAAGACTCAACGAACTCAAACTGCCCTTAGACCACGCCGAAGAAGATCTCTCGATGGCAGTGGTCGAGCGGCTGGGTGTCGCCGCTGATGATCTGCTCAATATCAACATCTTCAAGCGCAGCTATGATGCCCGCAACAAAAGGCAGATCCAGTTGATCTACCAATTGGATCTAGCCCTAACGGCTGAAGCTGAGGCATCGCTTTTGGCGAACCCCACGACGGCCTTACTCGTCCGGCCTTCACCCGACACCCGCTACCACTTTGTGGCAACAGCTCCGTCAGACTTCCCAGGGCCTTTGCAGCAACGACCGATCGTCATTGGTTTTGGCCCATGCGGTCTGCTAGCGGCCCTACTGCTCGCGCAAATGGGTTTAAAGCCCATCGTCTTAGAACGTGGCCAGAACGTCCGGCAACGTACAAAAGACACCTGGGGACTATGGCGTAAGCGCAAGCTCAACCCAGAGTCTAACGTTCAGTTTGGAGAAGGCGGCGCCGGCACCTTCTCCGATGGCAAGCTATGGAGCCAGGTACGTGATAAAAAACACTTAGGTCGAAAGGTCTTGCACGAATTTGTTGAATCAGGCGCACCTGCCGAAATACTCATGGTGAGCAAACCTCACATCGGTACATTCAAACTAGTGACGATGGTTGAGAGTATTCGAGCCAAGATTATTGCCTTAGGCGGCGAAGTTCGCTTTGAGCAGAAAGTTGAGACGATTCACCGAGAACAGGTAGCAGGTGATAAGCCGAATGTTCTTAGTGGAAAAGAGATGGGCCAAATCACAGGTGTAACACTCGCCAGTGGAGAGACACTACACAGTCGGCATGTTGTTTTGGCAATCGGCCATAGTGCTCGCGACACTTTCGAGATGTTGGTCGAACAGAAGGTTTATGTTGAGCCAAAGCCGTTTTCTATTGGCTTTCGTATTGAGCACCCACAGTCTGTGATTGACGATGCTCGATTTGGTGAATCTAAAGGCCACCCTCTCTTAGGCGCTGCTGATTACAAACTGGTGCACCATTGTAAAAATGGTCGAAGCGTTTACAGCTTTTGTATGTGCCCTGGCGGTACAGTTGTGGCGGCAACCTCTGAGCCTGGTCGGGTGGTCACCAATGGTATGTCTCAGTATTCACGTAACGAACGCAACGCAAATTCAGCCATCGTCGTGGGTATAGAACCGCAGCAAGATTACCCGGGCGATGTGTTGGCAGGCATAGACTTGCAGCGCAAGTTAGAGTCGTTAGCATACGAGATGGGTGGTAGCGACTACTCAGCACCAGCCCAGCGAGTTGGCGACTTTTTGGCGAACAGACCTAGCGCGGAACTCGGCGCGGTTATCCCCTCCTACCAGCCGGGTGTGAAATTGGTCAACCTTGCCGAACTTTTACCAGAGTTTGCTATTGAAGCCATCCGTGAAGCCATTCCAGCCTTTGAAAACCAGATCAAAGGCTTTGCCATGGAAGACGCGCTACTCACGGGTGTTGAGACTCGCACCTCATCACCTATATCGATCCGCCGCGGCAAAGACTGCCAGAGCATCAACACCAAAGGTCTTTACCCAGCTGGTGAAGGAGCAGGTTATGCCGGCGGTATTTTGTCTGCTGGTATAGATGGCATTAAAGTGGCCGAGGCCATCGCGCTTGATTTGTTACCTCACCAAGATTAGCTAACACCTATATATTCCTTGAACCCTACCGCCAGTTTCTCAGCGATAAGCTGGACAACCTGGAAACACATCTCGGGCAGATGGACCAATAAGGAGCATTGCAACGCATAACCCAGATGCAAATCTTGACGCTGATCGTTTAGAGATCTTTGGATCCGATCAACTCGGAAACAAAACGATTACCTACACACGATTGCTGAACCACCCAATTGAGAAGTCTGGCGCGCCATCACAGATGAGACTCATCGCGCTGCCTGGTTTCCCCAGCTGACCTCATCGCACCAAACCGGTGGAGACGCGGTGATGAACTTTGGTGGTTCAGATTGCCCGCCCCCGCAGAGCAACCCCAGCGATGTCGATTTCTGTAAGGTCACTCGATTCAAACACGCTACAGCATTGCTTGTGGCTGACACTACAAACTGGATGCAATGGAATGGGATCTCGACGGCACCCCGTCCAAGGACGAGGGTTATGCGGGACCCGCTAAAACCAAATACTACTTCGCGTATCGAAAATTGGATAAGAACAAAGAGCGCTAGCAGCATGCTAAACTTTATCCCAATTCTTTATTCTGGCCCCAATAACTTCAGTGGCAAAAAGAAAATATTACGTCATATGGGAAGGTAGGCAGACTGGCATCTTCGAAGATTGGCCGACCGCTCAAGCAGCGGTGGCTGGTCACAAGGGCGCCAAGTTCAAAGGCTTTGAAAGCCGCGCTTTGGCTGAAGAAGCGTTTGGCCAAGCACCGGAAAAAAGCATCGTCGCAAAGAAATCATCAACTTCTTCGTCAAAAGCAGCCAAGAAACGAGCCGCCTTCGAATTAGACGAGAGCTTTGATATCCACATTTTT
>Ga0222633_1000731_pt1 | contig 24527 bp, 18 predicted proteins | sample AntAcemetageno48_FD_179816 | JGI IMG/M metagenome (GOLD analysis project Ga0222633, IMG submission 179816) | Saline water microbial communities from Ace Lake, Antarctica - #48 | ecosystem: Environmental > Aquatic > Non-marine Saline and Alkaline > Saline | place: Antarctica: Ace Lake | collected...
GACCATCTCGTCGATTCGCTCGCGGATAGCTCGGTTCGAATCTTCCCAAGCTGCCAAGTCCTCTTTGTATTCGGATAGTTCTCCCGGCGTGGCGAGATATCTGTCTTCCGGCCACCAGGTTGTCGAGAGAAAGGACTGCAACGCGAAGTAGTCCTTCTGCAAAATCGGATCGAACTTGTGGTCGTGACATTGAGCGCAACCGACGCCGAGACCGAGAAATACCTCGCCGGTGACGTTGGTCATTTCATTCATGATTAACTCCCAGTGCATCCGGGCATTGCGCTGATTGTATTCGTAGATGCCATGACGGAGAAATGCGGTGCCGATGAGAGCATCAGGATCGTCCGGGGCGAATTCGTCTGCCGCCAACTGCTCACGCACGAAGAGGTCGTAGGGCTTGTCCTCGTTGAACGAGCTGATCACATAGTCACGATAGCGCCACGCATCGGGTCGATAGGTATCGGCGCGGTAGCCGTCACTTTCCGAATAGCGCACGACGTCCAGCCAGTGTTGTCCCCATCGTTCACCGTAGCGCGGGCTGGCGAGCAACTTGTCAGCCAGTTCAGCGATGGCGACGTCAGGATTCTCCACGAATGCCAGGGTGAATTCTTCGACGTCCTCCGGACCGGGAGGTATGCCATGAAGATCAAAATACATCCGCCGTGCCAGTTCTTCCGGAGACGCAGGATCAGCGGGTGTGAGATCGTTCTCTTTCAGTTTTCGAAAAATGAAGCGGTCGATGTCGTTCTTGGCCCATTCGTTTCCGGCGTCCGGTGCAGAGACTTCGGCGAGCGGTTGAACGGCCCACCACGCCCGATCCTCGGCAGAGAACCCGTGTTCGTCCGCATCAGATCGCGTGACTTTCTCCTCCGGCCAGGGCGCGCCGATCTCTATCCATTGTGTAAGGATTGCGACCTGCTCATCCGTCAGTTCCTTTTTCGGTGGCATCGAAAAGTCCGGATCGGTCCGGTGAATCGCCTCGACCAGAAGTGACTCGCCCGGTTTTCCCGAAATCAGTGCCGGGCCAGTGTCGCCGCCTTTAAGAATGAGATCACGATGATCAAGCCGCAGACCGCCCTTGGTTTTTTCAGCACCGTGGCAGTCATAGCATTCGGCGGAAAGCAGGGGCCTGACTTTCGATTCGAAAAATTTCAGACCATCCTCTGCCGTTGCAGGGAGGGGGAGAACAAGAAATAGAGAAAGAACAAGAGGTCTCATTCGGATGGAGCAGTTTTGAACCAAAGGGTAGGGGCAGGATCGGTGGGATGTTCCCTGGATGCAAAGGCGTGGACAAGTCCTTGTTTGTCGAGTTCGCCGGTCTCGCGGATTAGCACGAAGGTCGCAAGATCCTTGTGTTGCCTGAGGAAATCACGCAGAGCGTCAGACGAAACATCAATCAGTTCGTTGGGTGAGCCTTTCTTGATTGTGAACCCGGCCAGTTTTGTGAACTGTCCAGGATCGAGCGGCTCGCTGACAAATGCGCCACCATTTTCCCACGTAAGAGCGCTCTCGCTCCACTTATCGAGTTGGGCATCGTTCACCCCGTAGACGGCAAAGCGGGAGTCGGGGACAAGCGAGGAAAACCCCAAACCGGTCGACTCGACTTTCAATGTCAGGCGGGCCGCCTCGAATTCGTGATCCGGCATCGCCGACATGTCAAACGTCAGCACGGCGCGCCGCTCATTTCCCGGTGCGAGGTTGGTGTGTTTCACCATCAAGACCGGCTGAGCGCCCGTCGGCCCGTGAGCGTCTTCGCGTCTCACGAACGCATCCTTTCCCCGGCCGACTGCAGTCGACACGGCGGTCCAGTTTCCATCCTGTGCGATCGGCTCTACTTCGCGGGAAATTTCCTGATCCGGGGTTGTTGGCGCAGCTCCAAGGTGGAGCGATTTTCCTCCAAAAATGTGCTGCGCTTCTGCCATTTCATCACGAATTACCTTAACTTCGCCGTCGAAGACAAATACATGGGATCCCCCGATCGGTGTCGTAGTGACTCCGAAACGAGTCCCGAGATCGATGACTTCCATCTTCTCCGTGTTGATCGTAAAGCCGTGAGCAGATTCCGGCACGTCGGCCACGACAGAGCCTTCAACTAATCGGCATCGCATCGTGGACTCGACTTCCAAAACGGCAGGAGCTTCCAACGTGACGGTCGCTCCGCTATCGAACTGAATCGTGGCCATTCCCTCCGCTAACGCCAGCGTTCCTATACCCAGCCTTGCGCCTTCCTTTGTCGGTAAATCGGAGCCTTCCCAGCGACAGCCTTCTGCCTCTGTCAGGGTCGCCACAGTTGGGGGCACTGATTGAGAACTCACCGCGAATCCGACGAGTCCCAGCAGAGCGAGAGCTGCCGCAATTTTGAGCCATGGTTGCCTAGGTTTCTCTGCCAGGTTATTCTCCGCCAGGAGTGAGCCTAGCGAATCGCGTTCCGCAATCAGGTGCGCGTGGAGCCAGCGCCTCTCTACGTATTCCCGCCGCATCTCCGGATCGTCAATTATGGCACGTTCGAGCGTTTCCCATTCTTCAGGTGACAGTTGCCCATCGAGCGAGCGGTCGATATTTTCCCAATTCATGATGCCGATTGCAGTTGTTGGTTGATGCACTCGTTCAGAGCACCGCGGATTCGACTGAGTAGTCGATAAACTGCTCCCTCGGTTCGTTTGGTTTGCCGTGCGATTTCGTCGATGTCGCAATCTTCGTAGTAGCGAAGCAAAACGGCGCGCCGTTGATTTTCCGGTAGTCGTTGGAGGCAAATATGCAGCGCTTCCGAGCGGATAGAAAGGGATTCCGATTGTCGATCGATTTCATCCGCGATCGATTCGATGAAAGCCGGGTCGCTCGCATAAACCGGTTTGCGTTTTTCAGAGCGTCGGTAGTTGAGAATCTGATGTAGAGCGATCTTCCGCGCCCACGCAATGAAACTGGTCCCCAGCTCAAAGTTTCCGAATTTTTTCCACATGGTGAGGCGGCAAGCCTGGAGGATGTCTTCGGCATCATTTCGGTCCGAAACGAGCGTATGAACGTACGCAGCCAGCGATTTGCCGTTTTCGTTCAAAAGTTCCAGATATTCTTCCGGATTTGGGTCGGACTCTGCCATCTCATTAAGCCTAAGGTCAGCGCGTCGATTTTTTGGACAAAAATCTCCAAATTTTCGCGTGATGCCCACCACTTTGTCACATTCTGTGACTTTCATTGGCACAGCTGATGCTTGATTTAATCCTGCACAATCCACTTCTGATCCGCATGAATACTGACACATCTGTCGTCCCGAATCCTTCGCACCTCCAGCCGGTTCCTCCGGAGCCGGCTGAGACCCCTTTCGATAACGAATTGCAGACTCCACAAGGGCTGCCTCGATTCTACCGGGATGGAAAATTCGTTGTTGTCGAATACGGCGCTGCGATCCCAACCAGGACCTGCATCAAGTGCGGGCGACCCGCTAAGAGAGAAGTCTCAACAGGGTTGCGTCAACCATCCAACCCTGTTACCTGGTTTGGGAAACGACCCAACCTTGACGTCGGCCTTTGCCGGAAACATCACGAGAATCACGCGGTGGCTGTCGCTCTTACGTGGTCGATTCTCGGCGTGGGAGTGTTGCTCCTGGTTGCAGGCGCTCTGACATCCAGCCTCGTGTCGTGTCTGCTTGGAGTCATTGCGATCGTTGCTTGCGGAGTTTTCCGCGCCAGCACGCCAGTGACTTCTGAAGATGCCAGCGACGACCACGCAACTGTTGCCGGGGCCGGTGAGGCTTACCGGAAACAATTGAGTCAGAAAGGGTAGGCAACGATCGGTCCGGTCGGTCGGGTTACTCACTCGGACGCCTTGATTTCCGGTAGTTGAAATGTTCCCGCCTTTACTTCGTCGAGCCAGCTTTCGAGAACGTCGTGCTGCTCGCATTTTCCCGCCTCTCGTAGTGTTTCGTAGGCCTCCAGCATGCGACGGACTCCTGCGAGATTCTGACTCTCGAAAGTCTGGTCCTGTTGTTGGGCGGCGATATTTCCGGCAATGAAACATGCTAGCAGTGCGGTACTGTTTTCGAAGTCGTCTTCTGCGAGAAAGGGTAGCCAATCGCTTGCCACGGTCACTTGCAGTAACCTCGAAGCCTCTGTGAAAGCGACCACGATACTGGCGGCGTCGGGATCGGTCGGATCGGTTTTCAATGTCTCGATAGCCTCTTCGACCACGGGCCAGAAGTCGGCCTCTTTGATCACGCCGAGGATGAAGTTGACCGCTTTCCCGCGAGTTTCTCTTCGTAGGTCGTCGGTCTCTTTTTCGCCCGACAATACGTAGGTGTGCCGGATTTTCACCGCGAAATCCTCGACGAACGTGACGCCGAGAAAAGATTCGCGTTTGGCCTCGCCGAACCCGGCAGTATTCCTGTCCTCGATGGTTTCCCGGTAGTTCATTTCGGTCGAGATCATCCGGCGGGGATGTTCTTCCAACCCGTATTCGAGAACGGTAGCCGTTTCCGGCATTTCGAGATCGATGTAGTATTTTTTCTCCTCCGCCAAGCGCTGGATCGCTCCGGTGGCACGTTCGAATTCGAAAAGTTCGCGTTCGGATTCCGCCGATTCGTCGGGTTTGTAAAGATAGATGTCGAGATTGACCACATCTCCTCTGTATTTCACGCTCAAGTTTCCACCGTCGAAATCGGAATCGGCATAGTCCGTGATGCTTTCGATTCCGTATCCAGTCATTTCGCGCGGCAGTACGATTCCGGTGGGTTCGTGAACGTAGGCCTTATCCCAAATTCTGGTTTCGGCGGCGCTGACCGTGGCCATGAAAAACATTGCCAAGATTGCCGAGTACGGTGCGCGGAGGAAAGTCATATGCCGATGCTTGTTGATTCCACGGAATATTTCAATCTTCATCCCTGCGCCGCCTTCCGCAACATTCCCGGGGTTTCTCCAGTCGCCTTCTTGATTACTTGACCAAGGTATTCCTGATGCTTGAATCCGCATCGCCACGCCACATCGGCGAGGGTGATATCGGTGGTCTCGATCAGCGAAATAGCCCGCTCAACGCGGCGTGCCAGAATGAATTCGCGAATCGATTGACCCGTTGCCTCGCGGAATCGTTTCTGTAGAAGCGTTCGAGATAAACCCACCGCTCGAGCGATGGAGTCATTCGTGATGGAGTCGGCGAGGTGCTCGCGGATAAAGCGAACGCTAGTGGCAATGACGGGATCGTCGATCGCGTGGATCTGCGAGGACTCGCGTTCGATGATGCCGTTGGGCGGAATGAGAATCGTAGATCTCGGCGGCTTTTCCCCGCCTAACAGTAGATCGACAAGGTGGGCTGCTTGTAGCCCGACATTGAAGTGCCCACCACGCACGCTACTCAGCGGTGGGTCGGCGATTTCACAAAGGGGAGTGTCGTTGTCGACGCCAATCACTGCGATCTCTTCCGGGACAGAAATGCCCTCGGAAAGACAGGCCTCCAGCAACTCCAGTCCGCGTTGATCGCTTGCCACCATCATTCCCACGGGGCGGGGGAGACCGCGCACCCATTCCTGCAGTTCGCGGAAGGCTGTGGTGCCGCGGCCACCGCTTTTTCGGGGCGTCTCGTGCAGGTGAAAACTGACAGCGTCGGCACAACTCTCCCGGAAACTCGTGGCGCGGCGCTCCGACCAATTCTCTCCGGCGATTCCATAAAACGCAAAATGACGAAAATCACGTGAGCGGAAATGATTGGCAACCAGCGTAGCAATCGCGCAATCATCCACGTGGACGAGAGGGAACCGATTTTCACAAACTCCCAGAACGTCGACGACAGGGATGTCCAGTTTCTCCAAATTGGAGAGTGTTTCCTGGTTCTGAACCCGGGCAATCACAGCGTCGCCATCCCAGTTCACCATCCAGTCAGGGAATGCATCATTCAGGCCGCCAGCCCCGTGGAACAGTTGCCAATCGCCGGATTGTCGGGCGTATCTGGCGATTCCGCGTAAGATTTCACGCCCGGAACCGTGGGATGTCTCGACGAGTAGGGCAATTTTTTTGCGGGTTCGTTCCATCGGAAATTCGGACATCTGATTTTTACAAAGGTCCAACCGTTTTCTCAAGATCATTCTATTGCCGGATTGCGGGAGAAGTCGCTACGCTCTTGCCATCATGTCCGACCGTAATGAGTTCCAGCGCATCTTTGGAGGCGAGCCAACCGTGGCCGCCGTCTCTCCGGGGCGGATCAATCTGATCGGTGAGCACATCGATTACCTGGGCGGTCACGTCATGCCCATCGCCATCGACAAACGGATGACGATTCTGGCGAGGCCGGTTGAAGGCAGCATTTCCCGTATTTGGCCCGTCGGTCTCGGAATGGAAAAACCGGTTTCGATCGAACTCGATGATTTGTCACGGCGGACTGATCCTTCGGAAAACTGGTTGAACTATATTGTGGGCGTTCTCGCTGGCTATCACGATGCCGGGGTGACGGTTCCCGCATTTGACGCCGCGATTTTTTCTAATCTTCCCACCGGCGCGGGTCTCAGCAGCAGTGCGGCACTCGAGACGGCGACAGCTCTCGTTGTGGAATCCACTTCGGGAGTGAGTCAGGATCCCGTTGATCGCGCTCTGCTATGTCAGCGTGCTGAGCACGACTACGCGGGTGTCCCGTGTGGGATCATGGACCAGCTAGCGGTCGGTGCCTGTCGTGAAGGTCATGCCATGTTGCTCGATTGCGGCGATCTCTCGATGAAGCATTTTCCGCTTCCGTCCGGCGTATCGATTCTCGTTGCCGACACCGGGGTGAAGCACGCTCTCGGCGATGGGGAATACCGTCTGCGCCGGGAAGACTGCGAGGAGGCGAGTCGTATTTTGGGAACGGATTCTCTTTGCGATTCCACTTTACCCGACCTCGAAGCTGCAAGGAAACAGCTCGGCCCCCGCCTTTTCGCCAGAGCTCGCCATGCCGTGACCGAGGCTCAACGGGTTGCCGAATTCTCAGCGGCGCTTGAGCGGAATGACATGGAAACCCTCGGCCGCACACTGCGTGAGGGCCATGATTCCCTGCGGATCGATTACGAAGTGAGCTGCGATGAACTCGATATCCTTGTCGAGGCGGCTTATGACTTCGGCCCTGAGCTCGTCGGATCGCGGATGACAGGAGGCGGATTTGGCGGCTCGACCGTTTCGCTGGTGCGGTCCGGTTCTGCTGATTCTCTGAAGCGCCACCTCGAAAATAAGTATCAGGAAAAGTTTGGCCGCGACTTGAATTGTTTTATAACATCCGCTGCGGGCGGTGCCGGACTCGTCCCGCCGCCCACTAACCAACCGTCTTCATGAAACCCCATATCACCCTAATCACCCTGCTTTTTATGAGCCTTTCGCACGCCGCCGGAGAACCCGGCATTTCGGAATCCGTCTTTGGAAAAATGCCCGATGGCAACGAAGCTAAGATTTTCACCCTGACGAACGCAGCAGGCATGACCGCGAGAGTGACCGAATACGGAGCGATTCTCGTTTCGATCACGGCTCCGGATAAGGACGGTAATCTGGCCGATGTCACGCACGGCTACGACACGCTGGTGGGGTGGCTAGGCAATACGTCTTACTTCGGGTCGACAGTGGGCCGGTTTGGAAATCGAATCGCGGATGGAAAATTTACGCTCGACGGCAAGACCTACGAACTGGCAACCAATAACGATCCCGGCGGGATTCCCTGTGCCTTGCATGGTGGGATCAAGGGCTTCGACAAAGTTCTCTGGAGCGGGGAGGGGTTTGAAGAGGACGGCGCGCGCGGCGTGAAGCTCACTTATGTCAGCGCGGATGGCGAAGAGGGTTACCCGGGAGAACTCAGTGTCGAGGTCACCTACACATTGACCGACGACAACGAGCTGATCTGGGAAGCCGCGGCGACGACCGATGCCCCGACCGTTCTCAATATCGTTCACCATTCCTATTGGAATTTGAGTGGTGACCCGACGACATCGATCAACGACCACGAGTTGATTCTCTACGCCGACGAATATCTGCCAACCGATGCCGGCCTGATTCCGACGGGCAAAGGCGCGCCGGTTGCGGGTACGCCGATGGACTTTACCAAGGCCACTGCAATCGGTGACCGGGTTGAAGAAGATTTCGAAGCGCTGGAACTTGGTGGCGGTTACGATCACGCCTGGGTGTTGAACGGGGCGGCCACTCGCGAGACTTCTGACGGGGATCTTTGGAAGGCGGCAAAAGTTCGCGATCCCGAGACGGGGCGGGTTTTGGAGATTTCCACGAACCAGCCCGCAGTTCAATTCTACGGTGGTAACTTTCTCGATGGCACCGCGACTGGAAAAGGGGGCGTCGCTTACCAGCATCGCACCGCGCTCTGTCTTGAAACCGAGGGCTATCCCGACGCGCCGAATAATCCTGACGCACCGTCTGCGGTGTTGCGACCCGGGGAAAAATATCATCACAAAATGGTCCACACGTTTTCCGCTGAGTAGTCCCGACTGGCACCTAATATAGTTATGGATTTCGTCACGATTTTATCATTTCTCTTCTTCACTACCCTCGTTGCGGTTCTCACTTGGTGGATCACCCGGGGGAAATCGACCGACACCGAAGAAGGTTTCTTCCTCGCGGGGCGAAGCCTCACTGGCGTCGTCATTGCGGGTTCACTACTACTGACGAATCTTTCGACCGAACAGCTCGTTGGCCTCAACGCCGGATCGTTTGCTGAAGGCCTCTCCGTGATGGCCTGGGAAGTCATCGCCGGTATGTCTCTGGTCGTTCTCGCGCTGTTCTTCCTGCCCCGGTATTTGAAGAGCGGCATTGCGACGATTCCGCAGTTCCTCGAAGAGCGCTACGACGCGAAAGTCCGCGCTCTGACGACTGGAATTTTCATCGTCGCCTACATGCTCATCCTGTTGCCCTTTGTCCTGTTCAGCGGGGCAAGTGCGTTGGCCTACATGCTCGATTTGCCGACCAAATTGGGGCTTTCGGATGCGGGCGTCATCTGGGCTGTCGTGGCGTTCATCGCCATCGTGGGATCGGCTTATGCGATTTTTGGTGGGCTGCGAGCCGTCGCCGTTTCGGACACCTTCAATGGTCTTGGCCTCCTCATTGGTGGAGGCATGATTACATGGTTTTCCATTCAGTATGCTGCTGACGACGGGCAGTCGATCACAGGTGTTCTGAAGGAGATCAAAGCCGAAAATCCCGACGCCTTCGTGTCACTCGGGAAAGAAGGCGAGGATGTGCATTGGCCGACCCTTTTCACAGGCGTGCTGCTGCTGAATTTCTTCTATTGGTGTACGAACCAGCAGATCATTCAGCGCACGTTCGGCGCCAAAAATCTAGCCGAAGGACAGAAGGGCGTTCTTCTCGCGGCGTTTTTCAAAATCCTTGCTCCCATCATTCTTATTCTCCCCGGGATCGTTGCGTTGCATATCGCGAACGAGAATGCTGATTTTAATCAAGGCCTTCTCAATGATGCCGGCGAGCGCGATGGCACGCGAGTCTATGGCTCGTTGGTGCGTCTGGTGCTGCCGCCCTATCTCACAGGATTTTTCGCTGCCGTGGTGGTCGGCTCGATCCTGTCGACGTTCAACTCCGTCCTTAACTCCAGCGCGACGCTCTTCTCGCTCGGGGTTTATAAAAAGGCGATCAATAAAAATGCGACTACCGCGGAAGTAGTGAAGTCGGGCCGGTGGTGCAGTGCCATCGTCGCGGTCTGTGCCGCCATTGGTGCACCTGTCATTTTCATGGGACAGGAAGGCATCTTCGGCTACTTCCAGAAGTTGAACGGCGTCTACTTCATCCCGCTCCTCGCGGCAATTCTGGTTGGCATGTTCAACCGCATGGTCGATGGGAAATCCGCGTTCATCTCCATCATCGTCGGTCTCGCGATCATGATGTGGGGGACATTCCTCGGTGGCGACGTGATCAGCAACGTCTTCGGCTCAGGTTACCACTTCATGGGAGCTGTCTTCGTCGGATTGGTCGTACTTCAGCTGGCCCTCGGGTCGGTCATGAAACGCGATGCGCCCTACATACAGCAAGATGCCAAAGTGGTCGATCTGACGCCATGGAAACCCGCTCGGATTGTAGGAGCGGTCATGATCGTGGCTGTGCTGGCTCTCTACTTTTCGCTGGCGAGAGGCTGAGTAAACAGGGGGGATATGGCCAAGCCCTGTTAAATCAAAGAGGTAGCGACGACCTGGCCGGTCGTCGCTCAAACAGGAACGGCAAGCGGGCCGCTTGCCTCTACCCCTCGAGTGAGAATCCGATCTTCAGAGTCACTTGGAACTCTGCGACTTTTCCGTCGTTCACTTTTCCGCGAGTCTCTACGACCTCGAACCAGCTAAGATTGCGGACGGTTTTGGAGGCGCGTGCAATCGCATTTTGGATGGCGTCTTCGACCGAATTTGATGATGTTCCGGTGAGTTCGACGAGCTTGTAGACGTTGGATTCTTCTGACATGAGGATTGGTTTTTGGAGTTGAAATATCGGCACGGTTCTGTGCGGACAGGTTACGCGTGGATCGTAAGCAGTGATTCGATTTTTACAAGGATTCGGCCGTAGTTGCTGCTTCGAATCGGGATTGTTTTCGCTTTTTTCTCATTTATCGCCAACGGGTTCGGCGCGGATCGCCCGAACATCATCACCGCCAAGTTCGTCGCAGAGTGTATTACCAGCCTCCACGTTGCGCCCTTGCAGGATGACTTTGGCTCCTTCCTTACATGGATGCGCCGATGCCGGTAGTGCTTCCTGTGATAAGGATGACTTGGTTTTTCAGTCTCATATTCGTTCAGGTTCGGCTGAGCAAGGTGATCAGATTTTATAATTTGGTGAGCAGTGCGTCCCGCAGGATCTGCGCGGGGTGAAGAGCTTGCCGTTTGGCACCATCTTGAATCTGATGGCGACAGGAGGTACCAGGGGCTGCGATGATGTCGACCTGGAGGGCTTTTCTGACAGCAGGGAGAAGAGTCAGTTCGGCGATTTTCCGGGAAATGTCGTAGTGTTCCGCCTCATATCCGAAAGAACCCGCCATGCCACAGCAACCGCTCGGAATCACTTCGACCAGATAGTTTTCCGGTAGCGCGAGAGCGGTTTCCGAAGCGCTCGTTCCGGCGAGCGCTTTTTGGAAGCAATGCCCGTGCAGGTGCACGGTGCGGGCTTCTCGAGTGAAGGCCTCGGAGCGGATCCTGCCGGCGGCGGATTCCCGGGCGATGAACTCCTCCAGCATGAGGCAGTGTGGCGCGATCCGTTTTGCGATCCCTGCGGTGTCGGGCTCGCACAGTTCCAGCGCTTCGTCACGGAAGGTAAGAATGGCCGAAGGTTCGATGCCGATGAGTGGAGTTTCCTCGCTGACCTGATCGCTGAGAAGGCGCAGGTTTTCATTGATGATCTCTTTCGCCTTGCGGACAAATCCTTTCGACAACCAAGTGCGGCCACTCTCACCGTGGACTGGAATTTCTACTGCGTAACCGAGACGCTCAAGCAGTTCGACAGTCGCAATGCCAGTTTCTACATCGTTGAAATTGGTGAACTCGTCACTAAGAAGAAAGACCTTCCCGACCGTACCCGATTTCGGATGCGGGATATGCTTCCGAAACCAACGACTCAATGTTTGCGATGGCAGAAGCGGGATGGTGCGGTCAGGGTGGAAACCGCAAATGCGATTGATGAAACGGCGCAGCGGGGCAGTTCCAAAAAGAAGATTCCAAGCCCAGGGTGCAAGCGAAGCAAGACGTTGCGAAGCAGTGAAGTTGGCAATGAGACGGGAACGAAAAGGCGCGCCATTGGCGTCGTAGTATTGCTGCTGAAATTCCGCTTTCAACTTGGCCATGTCCACTGTCGACGGGCACTCCTTTTTGCAACCTTTACAGGAGAGACAAAGATCGAGGACCTCCTTAAGTCCATCGTCCGCGAGGGGATGTTCGCCGGTTCCATTAGTAAGCACGTTGCGCAGCGTATTGGCACGGGCACGGGTTGTGTCTTTCTCCTCGCGCGTGGCCATATAGCTGGGACACATCGTTCCACCGGCGAGATGAATTTTGCGACAATCTCCAGAGCCATTGCACATCTCTGCCGCTCCGAGCATGCCCTTTGTCGCAGACCAATCGAAGACCGTTTCCACCGCTGCCGGTTGGGCGTCCGGGGCATTTCGCAAATGCTCGTTCATCGGCGGGGTGTCCACGATTTTGCCGGGGTTAAAGACACCGTCGGGATCCCAGCTGCGCTTTACGCGCTCGACCAGTGAGTAATTTTTCTCTCCGATCATTTGCTTCAGAAACTCGCCGCGGAGCCGACCGTCACCATGTTCACCGGAGAGAGAACCGCGGTAGCGCTTGACGAGTGTTGCTATGCTACGGGCCACCTCGCGGAACTGGCGATGTCCCTCGGCAGTCTTCAGATTGAGGATCGGCCGCATATGTATCTCGCCGGATCCGGCGTGGGCATAGCGGACACACTCGAGCCCGAATTGCTCTTTCAATAGTTGAGAAAACTCGGCGATGTATTCGGGGAGATCAGCGACATCTACAGCGGTGTCTTCCACGACGGGTGCGGGCTTTTCGTCGCCCGGTGTGTTCGACATGAGTCCGAGTCCAGCCTTTCTCAGGTTCCAGATTTTCTCAGTATCTGAGCCAAACAGTACCGGGAAAGCATACCCGAAGCCGGCGGTGCGTATTTGCTCCTCAATGCGATTCGTCACGACGCGAACCTCATCCTCGCTTTCTCCACGGATCTCGGTGACAAGCACAGCTCCGGGATTGCCTTCGATAAAGAAACGGTTCTCTCGATGTTCCAGGCTGCGCTCGGTGCAGTCGAGAATGTAGTGGTCGATCAGCTCGCAGGCGAAGGGATCGTGCTGGATCGCGATCTGGGTGGCACGAAGTGCTGCATCGACAGTTTCAAAGTGGGCACATTGCAGACCGACGACCGAAGGGGGAAGGGGATCGCAGTGCAACTTGATCTCGGTGATGAAACATAGGGTGCCTTCGCTACCGGCGATCAGTTTACCGAAATGGAAAGGGTTGCTGCTGGCAGGATCGAAGCACGATGCATCCATCAGCAGATCGATCGCGTAGCCTGTGTTGCGTCTTGGAATCGAGGGCTTGGGAAACTCGCGAGAGATTTCCTCACGGGCTTCGCCGGGCAATAGCATGTCGCGGATCTCGCGATAGATATTCGTCTCCAGGCAATCGGGGCCCTCGCATTTGGCGGCGAATGCATCGGCGTCGAGCGGGCCAAAGACGGCCTTCTTTCCGTCGGCGAGAAGAGCAGTTACCTCCAGTACATGATCCCGGACGCTGCCGTAGCGAATCGAGTTCGAGCCGCAGGAGTTGTTGCCCAGCATCCCGCCTAGCATGGCTCGATTCTGGGTCGATGTCTCCGGGCCGAAAAGGAGACCGTGAGGCAAAAGGGCACGATTCAATTCGTTGCGGATCACGCCGGGCTGGACCCTCACCCAGCCTGCTGCCGCATCGATTTCGAGGATTTTCGTAAAATGACGCGATACGTCGACGACAATTCCATTGCCAACCACTTGTCCAGCCAGTGAAGTTCCAGCCGTACGCGGGATCAGACCAATCCCATGTTCGCCTGCGAAACGAATCAACTCGATCAGATCCGATTCCGTACGCGGAATTGCGACGGCCTTCGGCATCTCCTGATAAGCCGAGGCGTCCGTTGCATAGATACTGCGAACCAGCTCGCCGGTATGCAAGTTGCCATCAAGCTGGTTGGCAAGGATCGCGAATAGGCCGCTATCAATGTTGGTGTTCAAGGATCTGGAGGGATTTCCCAGGGAAGTGGTTTCAGCCGTCAACTTAGGGCCTCTCTTGAAGGGAATTCTTGCACGGTTGCGACGAAAATACATGCTCTCGTCTCAAAATGAACTGAAAAGCGGCTTGGTTTTGGCTCTAACAGGTTTTTGCGGGGAAAGTTGGCAGGTCGAAACGGACCCTTTCCCAGTTTACGGGGCAGACGGTCACCGTTTTTCTCCAGCGGCTTCCCAGAGCGGTCGCTTTAACCACTCATGAAGCCGCTGTTGGTTAAATTGCTAGTTATCCTCCTTGGCAGCCACCGTGATGCTGTGGCCGTGGAAGCGGATTTTCAGGTGCCGCCCGACGGATCCGACAGCGAGTTGCGCTACTCGCCGAACCTGGAAGACGTCGAAATCGTGGTTCGTCCGCATCACGCCTGGATCGTGAACCTTTTGCGCCGGCACCTTAGCCGAGGGCAAGCGCACGTGGTGAACGCAGGGAAGATATTTTCCTTCCGGGTAGGGGATGTCAAGGGCCTCTCTTGACTGCTGTAGACAAAGTGACTGCACCCCCTCAATCCCAGCCTTCCCTTCGTAGCGCGTAGCGCGAAGAAGGGGGGCAGGACCGACGCCTCGACAAAAATCCTTGAATAACCGAATTCAAATCAGTAGTTCATTTAGTCAATAAAGGCATCATCAGGTAGCTTGTTTCAAGCCGCGCCGGCCCGCTATTACTGCCTCATGGAAAAACGCAACGAAAGCACGCGACGAGAAATGATGAGCCTGGGGATTCCCGCTCTTGTTGGCGGCACCGCCGCCACTCTCGGCGCGAATACCAGTCACGCCGCCGAGGCCGCAACGGATGCCACCCCTGCCACCCCTGCCAGCTCTCCGAAAAAGCCGTGGCCGGAGCAGCGCAAGGAAATCGAGCGCAAGTGGCTCGACCTGCTCGGCGACTTTCCGACCGACATTCCCGACCCAAAGGTGAAGATGGAGATGGTCGACTGGGACGAGGTCGGCATCACCCGCTATCACGTCAGTTTTAATTCTGAGCCCGATGATCGCGTCACCGCCTGGCTACTGGTTCCGGATGCCGCGTATCAAAAGCCAACGCCGGCTATCATCTGCATTCACTCGACCACGTGGGGCTCCGGCAAAGACCAGGTGATCGGTCTCTCAGGCAAGCGCCCCGTCGATCCGGCTCCCGATCCGCAGGTCGGTGTCGCCTTTGGGCTGACCCACGCACAGCACGGCTTCATCACGCTGAGCATCGACGTAGTCACCGATGGCGAACGCATCGACCCCGGTCGCCGCGTCATGGATACTCGCGTGTTCCACGAAAAACACCCCGAGTGGTCGATCATCGGCAAGACTTGTTGGGACTGCATGCGTGCGGTCGATTTTTTGCAGACACTGGATTTTGTCGATCCCAAACAGATTGGTGTCACCGGCCTTTCGCTAGGAGGCCACATGGCAGTTTTTGTCGCCGCCTTCGAGCCACGGATCGCCGCCACCGTAGCCAACGGTGGCGTCATGGATTTGCATCGTCACACCGACGCCTTTTCGCGTGTGCCACTCGACAACAACTGGCGGCCCTGGGAGGAGGGCGTCGATGAGCCTACCAACAGCGTAAAACTTGAAAAACGCTTCGGCTTTAAAACCAACAGCGGTCCGTTCATCTACATCAAAAAGCTCCGCCCTTACATTGACGACCAGAGCCTGCCGCTACCGGTGAACATCGACGACCTGATGATGCTGGTGGCACCACGCCCGCTGCTTTGCATTTCCACCGAGCAGGAGTTCTATCGGCATCACTTCTTCGAAAAAGTTCCACGGGTGCTCGACATCTACATCAACTGGCGCGACAGCGAAGGCCTGCCGAGTGTAGCCGACGCCCGCAGGGAACGACTCGGCTGGCAAGAAACCCTCGACTACTACCACTCCAACTACAACTGGAGCGAAGAAAAGTTGTTCACGCAATTCACCGAGGCAGGCGCTGGCGACTGCTTCAGCTGGTTCTCGTTTCCCGGTCACCATGGTTTGCCGGGAGTGGCGAGGCGCATGAGCTTCGCCTGGTTCGATCGCTGGTTGGGACGGACGCTGGTCTGATCGCCAAACCTCTTACTCATTTAAGATTAACCCTTTTCATCTGACTAAAGATTTATGATGTTTGATATCTCCCGGCGGCTCTCATTCCCGGCCTTCGCTTCTGCCATGATGTGGTGCCTCTTCGCCGACGCAGCACAGTCCCAAACGATCGACCTCGGTTCGAACCGACAGCTATTTGTCGACGAGCACTTGATCGCTAAGGCAGAGAACGTCGAATTAAAACTGCACGAACCCTTCAAGCAGCCGCTCGCCAAATCGCCGCTGCCGGACATGTTCTACTTCACGGTGATCCTCGACGAGGACGACACCGGACCGATTTACAAAGCGTATTGGCGCGAGATCAATCCGGATTACACCGGCGAAAAATACAGCGGCAGCAACCACGAACTATTACGCTACGCCGAGAGCCGCGACGGTCACGAGTGGACGTTCCCCAAGCTCGGTCTGCACGAGGTCAAGGGGAGTAAACAGAACAACGTGCTGATGGTCAATATGCCCGCGATGCTGCACAGCTTCACGCCGTTCCTCGACACCCGGCCCGGAGCGGACCCGGCCGAGCGATACAAAGCCCTGACCGGTCACCCCGGTCTGGGCGACAAGAGCGAACTGCGTGGCAAGGAGCTCGAAGGCCGAGGCCTGTTTCTTTTCACGTCGCCCGATGGGATCCACTGGAAAAAAAAGGAAGAAGTCATCCCGTATCAGCCGGGCTGGGCGCACGCATTTGATTCGCAGAACTGCGGCTTTTGGTCCGAGGCCGAGCAGTTGTACGTCTGCTACATCCGCACTTGGACAGAACGCGAGGACGCCAGCCGCCTCCGCGCGATCAGTCGGGTCACCTCCGTGGATGGCCACACCTGGACCAAGCCCGTGCTGGTCGACGCCAACCTACCCGGCGAACACCTCTACACCAGCCAGACCCACCCCTACTTTCGCGCCCCACAAATCTACATCGCCCTGCCCTCGCGCTACATCGCCGGCCGCGTCGGCGACCAGAAAACAGGTGACGCGATGCTCGGCTCGACCGACATACTTTTCATGACCAGCCGCGCCGGCTCGACCCGCTTCGACCGCTTCTCGAAAGAAGCCTACATCCGCCCCGGCCTTGCCGGGGACCGCTGGGCCAACCGCGCGAACTACGTCGCACTCAACATCCTGCCCACCAGCCCGAACGAGATGTCCATCTACCACCGTAGCGGCCACCGCTACACTCTCCGTACGGATGGTTTCATGTCGATCAACGCGGGCTTTGAGCAGGGCCAAGTCACCACCAAGCCCTTCACTTTCGAGGGCAGCGAACTGGAAATTAACTTCAGCACCAGCGCCGGCGGTAGTCTCCAGATTGAACTTCTCGATGCCCAAGGCCAACCTATTCCGGGCTTCGCTCTCGATGACGCCCCCCTACTGGTCGGCGACAAAATCGAACAAGTGGTTCAGTGGGGCCAGGCCTTGGACGACTTACGTGGAAGAACGGTGCGGCTACGTTTCGTGATGCGTGAATGCGACATCTATTCATTCCGCTTCAGATAATGGCCCCTCAATCCTAGCCGGACCCGCGACCGATAAAAGCTCTTGAAAAAGCAAATTCCAATCAATCAATCGTTTATCGCCTGGTCCCCGGACCTCCGGAGTCGGTAAGTTTGAATGAAGTGGCGAAAGCTTTGTTTTTTCAAGAGTACCGGCTTGCACCTTGGTGCTCCCCCCTATTCTCCATCCCTGGCGTCCGGCTCAACCAACGCATTGAACCCCCTCGACTCCCAAGCCACGAGAGGAATGAGCGAGGAGGGATTAGAAGCCAATTCCTAGCAATAACACCACATGAAACGAGCATTGAAAGCGATCACACTTGTCCTGCTCCCGTTGATGGTGACTGGTTTGGGCGCAATTGAGACAACAAACGCAGCCGGGAACCAAGGCCCTTTCGTGTTTGCCTATTTCAACACGGGAGGGGAGGGCCAAAGCCAGGGTTTGCAATTCGCATACAGTTACGACGGGTATGAATGGAAGAAGATAAGCTCACCCGAAGGTGCCTTCCTGAAACCGGCGGTCGGAGGCAAGTTGATGCGTGATCCATCGGTGGTTCAGGGGGCGGACGGCACTTTTCACATGGTTTGGACGACTGACTGGTGGCACAAAGGGATTGGCGTTGCGCATTCCAAAGATCTTATCAATTGGTCCAAACAGGAGTATCTGGACGTGATGGAGGATTTCCCCGGGTATGTAAATTGCTGGGCTCCGGAGATCTCTTACGATGCCGGGACGGAAACTTACCTGATCTATTGGGCATCCACGGTTCCGGGAAAGTTTCCGGAATCCGAGGGCAAGGGTGAGGTTTTCAAGAAGGCACCGGTAAAGGGCGTCAAGGCTGCCCATCGAATGTACCTGACCACGACAAAGGATTTCAAGAACTACACACCGACAGAGCTGTTCTATGATGATGGTTACAACTGTATCGATGCATTCATCGTTCATGATGCGCCGCGCGAACGGTGGGTGATGGTGATCAAAGACGAGGAGAAGATTCCGAAACCGAAGAAAAACATACGCGTGTCATTTGCGGAGAGCCCATTCGGTCCCTGGGGGGAAAGCTCCGCGCCGATTCCTCCCGACTGGGTTGAGGGGCCGGCTTTACTGAAAGTGGCTGAAGAGTGGCTTCTCTATTACGATGCCTACACCCGACACCGATACGAAGGCCTGAAGACGCGGGATTTTGAGAGCTGGACGCCAATTACCGATAAACTGATCATGCCGGAAGGGATTCGCCACGGAACCCCGTTTCCGGTTTCGAATGAGATTTTGACAGGTTTGCTCAAGACCGGAGGTTCCCATTGAAAAAGAAATCAATGATCTGAGGCGTCTTATTTTCCTCTCGTCAGCGTTAGAATCCGAAGCGTCTCCGCGCGTCCGTTTTTGCCGTCTGCCAGGAATTTTCTTCTTCTACCCTTCCGCACTCGTGCCGGGATTGGAGGGGTGCAAAAAATTCGGCTCCGTTCTGTGCGAGTCAGTTACGAGTCGATCGTAATTTATTCGATTTTCACAAGGATTTGTCCGCTGTTGCTGCTTTGCGTCCTTGAGTTGAATTCCTGAAACGGTAGGCTGAATCCTTTATGAGTTTCTTTCGCATCGGGATTTTTTTCGCTTTTTTCACAGTCATCGCCAGTGGGTTCGGCGCGGATCGCCCGAACATCATCACCGTCTTTATCGACGACATGGGATACACAGATCTCTCGGTCTTTGGCGGGACGACGGTTGAGACCGAGCACATCGACCGTCTCGCGTCCGAGGGGATCAAGTTCACAAATTTTTATGTGAATTCGCCAATCTGTTCGCCTTCCCGGACGGCGTTGACGACGGGGCAATACCCGCAGCGCTGGAGAATTACTTCCTATCTCAACAATCGGAAGAGTAATCAGGAACGTGGCATGGCTCAGTGGCTGGATCCTTCCGCTCCGGTGCTGGCCCGTGAATTGCAGAAAGCCGGCTACGCGACTGGCCATTTTGGGAAGTGGCACATGGGCGGGCAGCGAGATGTTGCTGAGGCTCCGGAGATTTCGGAATACGGATTCGACCGCAGTTTGACCAATTTTGAAGGGATGGGCGCGAAGCTCCTGCCTCTCACGATGACGCCCGATTCAGACAAGCCGGGCCGAATCTGGGAGAAGGCGGTAATCCTCGGCGAGCCCGTGACCTGGATGCAGCGCTCGGAGATTACGGGTGGATTCGTGGATGCTGCTCTTGAGTTCATCGACGAAGCGGAGGCGGAAGGGAAGCCGTTCTTTGTCAATGTCTGGCCCGACGACGTGCATGGTCCGTTCTTTCCGCCGCTGGCGAGATGGGGGCCGGATAAGCGGGGGCTTTATTATGCAGTGCTGGACACGATGGACGAACAGTTGGCTCCTCTGTTTGATCGCATTCGGAATGACGAGAATCTGCGGGACAATACTTTGATTGTGGTGTGTTCCGACAACGGGCATGAGCCGGGGGCGGGAATGTCGGATCCGTTGCGGGGATCCAAGACGTGGATCTATGAAGGCGGTATTCGCTCACCGCTCATTGTCTGGGGACCGGGATTGATCTCGGAGAAATCCGCCGGGACAGTGAATGACACCTCCATTTTTTCCGCTGTCGATTTGAATCGTTCATTCTACGCGTTGGCGGATTCTGAACTACCTGAGGGAGCACAACTCGATGGTGAAAATGTGATCGACACCCTTCTCGGGAATTCGAAATCTGGCAGAAAGGGGCCGATCTTTTTCCGTCGTCCACCGGACCGTCCCGGCAATGATCCCAAGTGGGGAATGGGAGACAATCCCGACCTCGCTGTTCGCGATGGGAAGTGGAAATTCCTCATTAACTACGACGGCAGCGATCCTCAGCTTTTCGATTTGGAAGCGGATATTTCCGAGAGCAATAATCTAGCTGAAAAGCACCCGGAGGTAGTGCAGCGGTTGGAGCAATCGGTCTTCGAGTGGAATGCGACCTTGCCGAGAGATGCAGGCGACCCGGACTACAAGGCACAGGCAGTAGCGGGTGAGAATGATTGGCATCCCCTTTTTAATGGCAGGAATCTCGATGGCTGGCACACGCAACAAGAGCAAGGGCAGCATGGCACGGGAGGACACTGGGGTGTCACGGACGGGGGATTACTTTTTGGAGAGCAGGATCCTCCGGGATCTGGAAATGGAGGGCTTCTCCTGACGGACGAAAAATTTGCCAGTTTCGAGATGGCGCTCTCTCTCAAACCCGATTGGGGACCATGCAGCGGTGTTTTTGTCAGGACTGACGAGCGTGGCGGTGGATGGCAGATTTATGTCGATCACCACGACAATGGAAACGTCGGACACGTCCGGTTGGAAACAAAACCATACAGCGTGCCGTTTCGACCGTTTGGATTTTCGCGGATCGATCCTGATCAACCAAAGCTTGAAATGGCCGTCGATAAGCGTGCCGTTGATTGGCCTGAAGGAGTTTACGAAGAGACCTGTAGCGAGGATGAGTGGCTCAAGGCGTGGAAACCGAAACGCTGGAATAGACTTCGCATTTGCTGCAGTGGAGGTGAGTTACCGGTGATTGAGACTTGGGTCAACGATCTCAAAGTGTGCCGGTTCGATGCGAGCAAGACAACTCATCCAGCCTTCGATCGTGACAAAGCGAAAGAAGCTGTCGAGCCGTCCGGTTCCATCGGGCTGCAGGTCCATGGGGGCAAGAACTGGCAGGAAGGGGATCGGGTTTTCTGGAAGGATGTGCAGGTGCGTCAACTTCCGTAGACAGTCTCGCTGATCGGATTTAGCCGCAAAAGGGCGCAAAGAACGCAAAAATGAAGAATGGCGACGGCCTGGTGTAGAACGAGGCGCTTGTCTTGTTTTCGAACGTCGTTTGGCCGACGTAAACAGGTGAGGCCCCCTGTTCTACGAAAGCCCGCAGCGCCCGAGTCAGAAATTGAACCGTCGTTCACTAATCACTAATCACCGGTGCCGTGTTTGTCTCATCAGACATTCCGCCGGGCAACTCCATCAGGCGAATTTTTCGAAAGTGGATTTCACCGCCTTCGGACTCGAGGCAAAGGTAGCCCTTTCGCACAGATGATTCGCGGATGCCGTTAACAAATTTGCCGTTGACCGAGAGTTTCACCGTTCCGTCGACTGCGACGACGACGTAGCGATTCCATTCGCCCTTCGGGTTGCAGCGATTCTCGACCGATTTGCTGCGTTTACCGCGTGGATTGTCAGGGATTCCGGTCAGGCTGCCTGCTCCGAAAAGCTCGCCATGGACGTAGGCGATGGGCGGGAGAGAGCCGTCTTTGAGTCGATGGAGTTTTGGCCAATCGAGTTCCAGCATCTGCACTTCCATTCCGTTCGGGAGTGGGTCTTTACGATCGGCGATCGCATCACTCCAGAGAAACACTCCCGAGTTGCCACCAGCCTCCATGTGCCGCCACTCAACGATGAGGATGAAATTTTCGTATTGCCGGTCCGAGCGCATCACTCCGAGCGGTCGACCGGAACAGATCAGCATCCCGTCGCGGACGGACCAAGTCTCGGGCGAGGTGTTCACGTCGATCCATCCCGAGAGATCTTTGCCATTGAAAATGTCGACGAAGCCCGGGTCTTCGACGCGAACTTCATCAGGCTCGGCGTAGAGGGCGGAAATAGTTAATAGAAAGAAAGCGGTGAAAATTCTCATGTGATGATCGTATCGTGGAACGTTCCAAGGACGGAGAAATTAATCGCGCTACTCAGTCGCGAATCGGTAGGAGAAGAGATCGCATTCTTTTATCTGAAATTTCAGCTGCACCGTCTTTCCGGCCAGAGAAGAAACCTCCGATCCATTTTTCCAAGCGACCTGCAAGTCGAGATCGTCGCCGTAGAGTGCTTTGCATTCCTCCATACCGAATCCGGGAATCTCGCCTCCGTCTGCATCCAGGATCGCCACCCGGATTTCGCCGACAGCGCTCGTGCTTGCATTGAGAAACAGCGATTCCCCCAAGAACTGGATCGGCTTCGTCACCAAATCACCTGCCATTGATCCAGCGTGAACAGAAACGAATCCATCCGTCCGCAGTGTATAGCGGTCGCCGCTTCGATGATAAATGGACATTTCCTTCGGACCGGACGGCACAACGTTTTGCGCGACGTAGTTGGCGCGGTTGTTCCAGCGGGCCGGATTGAGACCGGGCCGGATGTAGGCTTCGGTGAAAAGCCGGTCGTAATGCTCCGATCCAGCGCGGCTCGACATCAAGAGAATGTCCGTGGCGTTGACGTCTTTCTTATCGTATTCGGGCGCATTGCCACGACCCCTCACGTAGCGGGTCGGCAACGCGATGTAGAGATGTGGCGCGTGGAAGTAGGGGTGCGTTTGCGTGGTGTAAAGATGCTCGCCTGGTAAATTAGGGTCCATTGCGACTGGCTTCGTCCAATTTACAAAATCCTCAGACGTCGTGCGACTTACACTGCGGAGACGATCTGGATCGGTCCAAGTGCGGAAATAGCAGACATACCGCTGCTCGGCCTCGGACCAAAACGAGACGTTGGACGAATCGAAAGCATGCCGCCATTCCTGCCGGTAAGGGATTACCTCCTTGCCCTTCTTCCAATGGATGCCGTCGCTTGAGAAAAATGCGTGGAGTCCCTTTCCGGCGACATCCATTGTGCGCTTGTCCCCGGGACCGGGATGTCCGGCGAGGGCTTTATATTTTTTGTCTGCCGACACTCCGGGTCTTGTATCTAAAAATGGCACGAAGTTGTGCAAGAGGTCCGGCTCGTTCGCGAGGATGACGTTGTTTGCTCTCGAGCCATCGACTTCGTGAATCCCCTAGTTCCGGAAAAGTCCACTCGTGCCCGTCGGTGCTTTCCGCGTAGCGGACGGCTTGATTTTCCTCCTCGGTCGAGTCCCGCCAGTAGGCGCGGAAGAGATCGCCGTCCCGAATCACCGTGATGTAATGGCGCTCAGGCAGCGGCGACTTGGGGCGCGGGGTCTTGATCGGAGTATTCAAACGCAACTCGACACCATCCATCGAGTCGATCAGGGAGTGATCGACGAAAAGCTCAAGCCGTGAGCCGATCTCAGCAGGTTCGGCTGCGTCTAGTTGAGGAAGTGTAAAAAGTAAAACTAGTAATAGTCGTGCGGGAAGCATGCTGAATGGTCGCAGTGATCGCTCAAAACCGTCCATCGGAAAGCGATACGGAAAGCGGCCTTCTTTTCCGAAGGGCTCAACCCTGTCGGGTCACCGTCTCAACCCTTTGAATGGAAGGATCGGAACAAACTAGCGTCGAAAATAGCCCTGCTTCGGGCTGTTCGGGCTGTTCGGGGGGGCATGGCGATAAGACTGGCCTCCATGGCAGGGAGAAGATAGTTCTTCCCGAAGGTGGGACGGTGCTTCAATTCGAGGCGTAACATAAGGTCAGTCAGCGACAGCTTTTCGCCCCCTTCGAGGACATCGAGCAACAATTTTACCTGGTCGGTTACTTGGTCGTTCGAAGTCTGCTGTTCGATAGTATCCAGAATCGCTTTGAGAGATACCGACACCACTGCGCCGGAAACGGCCCGCCTCGGGAATCAATTTTTTATCATCAGCCCGTGCGCGTCCAGATAGTGCTCGACCGCATCGGGACTCCACTCCGGCATTTTGTCTTACGCGGCTATCGCGTTCCCTCCAGAATGGCGGTGACTTGATCGACGCTGAGCGAATTCTGCTTGATCTCGAGCGAAGCTTGGATCTGCGCACCTTGCCCTACGCGAGGCAAAGGAAGTCTCTGCATTACTTGCGCTATGCAGCGGTGCTGTCGGCACCGGTCTTGCGGGTGGCAAATGCACGATAGAAGTGGAGCTTTTCGTAGTCGATCTTTCGATCGAGCGCGGTGTGAACGGGTCCGAGCGAATCCAGGCCGTGTTTCGCGACGGCAGCGGCGATGGCCTTTTCCTCGGCTTCCGTGTAGAAATCGCGGGCCGGGGCGTCGAGCATCCCGTGTTGGATGGCTTGGGCGAGGTGAGTGCAGATGGTCCGGCGCTTTACATTCCGCATCGCAGCAATGCGGTCGATGGAAACGCCGTCCCGATAGTGGTGTAGCGATTCGAGTGCAGTCGGGGAGACGCCGGATTCACTCTTCATCGATCGTTTGGTGCTGGCGGCGGATTTCTCACGGGGGAAATCAAGCCGTTCGTTTGCGGCCAACCATTCGGCGACCGCCGCTAGAAAAGCTGTGCCGAAGTCGACCGCCTTACGGCTG
>Ga0222633_1000734_pt1 | contig 24383 bp, 27 predicted proteins | sample AntAcemetageno48_FD_179816 | JGI IMG/M metagenome (GOLD analysis project Ga0222633, IMG submission 179816) | Saline water microbial communities from Ace Lake, Antarctica - #48 | ecosystem: Environmental > Aquatic > Non-marine Saline and Alkaline > Saline | place: Antarctica: Ace Lake | collected...
CCCCCCCCGTTTTCGCCTCCACCCGGGTTCCGGTACCCCTGGCCTTGCCCGACGCCCTTGCCGCCGTGGCCGCCGCCGTTGCCGTTGCCGCTCCGCGCGCCTTGGTAAAACGCCTCGATCTGCGCGGGGTCGTAGATCCCGAGAAACGCGGGGTTCACCATCGGATTGGCCATGGGACTGGCGTGCAGTGGGTTGGCCATCCCGGCCGCCATCCCGGCTTGCGTCGCCGCGGCTATGTTCGCGTTGAGCCCGACGATCCCCCCAGTTCCGGAACCCGGCGGAGGCATACCCCCAATGGACATGCCCCCACCCTGAGGTCGGTACGGCATGGGCATGCCCCCGTGGGCCCCCGGGTGCCCCCCGGGTCCCGGGTGGCCGCCCTGGCCAGGCCCGGACCCTCGGCCGTCGCGCAACTGCTTGTACAACCCTTCCAGCACGCCGTTGATCGTGACGGGGGCGTCGCCGTACCCACTCCCGCCCGTCCTTGCGGCTTCATCCAGCTGCGCCGTGGGGTTTATCAAAATCCGCAAAAGCTCCTCCTGGATGTGCTCGACTTTGGAAATGCGGTGCACCAGGTGCGCGACTTCGAACTGGTGAAACTGTTTTGGATTCATTCGTTTTGAGTGCGAAAAGAACGAACCGGGTCCGGGTGGGAAACGAGGGTCGGTCAGCTTTGTGCGCTTTTTGCCATCTTTCGATGTTGCTTTTTGCGTGCCCGGAACTTCCAAAACAGTTTGGAAGCTTCCAATGCGTCTCGACGCACGGCAGCCGTGCGTTTAGCAGATATTTCCGCGATCCCGATCGGGCCTGTCTCAGCTCTCCTGACGTACCTGGATCTCTTGGTGCAACCGCGTTTCGAACATGAGCTGTCTTTCTTCGAACATGTTGCGGTCGTCGCCTTCGGGGGCCTGGTTTTTGTGTGAAGAGAGAGTTGGGGAGGTGGGGGAGGGTCAGCGCCGCGCCGCGGTGGAAACGTTCTAGAAACGTTTCGTGTTAAAAAAATCACCGCGCCGCGGTGGAAACGTTCTAGAAACGTTTCGTGTTAAAAAAATCAACGTGGCCAGGCGGCGAATGTGGTGTTGGAAAGGCGTACCCCTTTGCCCGCGTCCGCGCCAACGCCCGAGCCCGCCTCCCCCCGTCCCTTCGCGCCCATCCGGCGTTTGATGTTCGTCAGGTCGTCCTTGTGCCCTTTCCGAAAGTGCACGTTCGCGAACGACCAACACGTGTTCTTGACCTTGCGAAATCCCTGCGCGCGTAGTAGCGTGAGGGGAGAGGAAATCTGGTGAGAAACGAATACAAATTTGAACGAGGCGGGGGTGCGCGGAACGCGCAGGGCGGTGGCGCGTGGCTTGGTGTGAATCGCGGGGATACGTGGAATAGCGCCACCACGCGGTGATTGTGACTGTCACCCAAACCCGGGGTCAAACGAGTTCGTTACGGCGCGGTCATCGCGACCGGGCCGAGAAGGGTGGAAATCGCATCGCGTGCCTGGAACGTACGTAGGAGTTGAGCTGCCGGACGAACGAGCTGAAGTTGCTGTGCTTGAAGTACTTCGGGAGGAGCTCGCTGGCGAACTCGTTGGTCTGGTGAATCGTGAACTGCGTGCCTTCTTCGCTCCACGACACGATGTCTTCACACGAAGCGTCGTCCACCATGTGGTACCTACGTCGAACGAAAAGGGAGGGTCAGGGTCCGAGGATGATGGGACGCGGAAAAGCGAATCGCGTGCCAGGTTCCGCGGATGCGCACCGCGCGGTAAGAGACGTACACTTTACGCAGAAACGGCGGCGTCACCTCGCCAGATCGCATCCCCATTGCTGAAATGGGAACCCGTTTCCGTAGCACTACCCCGCGGGTCTGTGCCGTGTCTTCCCGCGCGTCGCGCGCGGAGAAGTGCCCGGCGGCCGGCGCGCGTGATCCGGCAAACGCCGAAGCCCGAGTAACAATGAGAGAGACTGACTGACACGTGTAGGGCCAAACCTTTTTCTCGTGTTTTGATTTGCTTTCGCTTTTTGGGTTTCCATTTCTTTTCTTTTGTGAAATGGAAGTACAAGTCTCAAGAAAAGGAAAGTTCTAAAAGAAAAAGAAGCGCTTTCCACGTCAGACGCGCGCGCGTGATCGCTTTCTGGGTTGGGACAGGGGAAGACAAGTCGAAAGGGCCGTCCACGGTCGATTTGACACGGATGCTCACCGAGCTCAACACGACGACCGAGGCGTTTCATCGCGTTTCTGGCGTTTTCATCGACCCACCGAGTGAGCACCTTGTGAGTTTTCGTCGTGCTCTTCTTATCATTTGCGTGCACGCGCACCCACCGCCACTCCTTCGCACGTCCGTCCGTCCGTGGGTTTGGCGGCGTCACGCATCTGCGTCCGGGATCGCGTAACGCGTCCGGGTGATCATGACGTGCGGCGTCTCCATGACGACGTGCGTCTCGGTGCCTTTCGTCAGGCCCGCGCGTGGCGTGTCCAGACGCCCGGGATCGCGACCTGTTGTGCAGGCCAAGCCTGTTGCGACTCGAGGCACCACCCTCGCGTGTTCCAAAACGCCAACCGTTGATGAAACGACCTTGGATGCGATCCGACATCGCGCCGCACACGGAGCGCTTCCCGGTGCGTCTCCCTTCCCGCTGCTTACGAATCGGGGAAGCACGTACTACTCGCACGTCTCCCCCGGGGTGTGCGACGCGTGCGCCAACTCATGGCAGGCGCGTTCCGCGTGGGTGGTTCTTTTGCTGGGACAGCTCCCGTCGCACCGGGCGAACTTACACAGGACTTTCCAGCAGGTCGGGGCTGGGACGTTAGGAAACGACTTTACCGACCGGTACGAGGAATGGGAGGAGGCGTATGTGGAGTACTTGGAAGGTATTTCATCCAGTGACGAATCGGAACAACCGGAACCGAACCAAGGCGCCACGCTGTTGGACATGGTTGACGAAAAAGAGCGTTTGCTGCGCAGGTTTGGGATCGACGATTTGTTCGCCGGCATGAAAGCACAGGAAAACGCGGTCGCGGCTGCGCTGTTTGGCGTGCTGGCAAACGAGATCGACGGAATATGGCAACCAACAGAGGGGAGTTTGCAGCCGAAAAAGGGTCCGGTATCGGATGCGGCGGATGACGAAGAAAAACAGAAACGATTTGCGCTGCAAACGGTGTTGGAGGTACGAATCGGGGGTTTCCCAAATCAGCCGACGACTGTTTGCCGATTGTCCGCCCCTAATTACGTAATACACATGGCCTTACAAGACTGACACTTTTTTTAAACACAAAAAAAGTGTTGCCTGGCGGGGAACCTTTTCGACGCCGGCGCGGCGGCGGCGGTTGCGGGGGTGGCGGATATTTCCAATTCGAAACAAACCTTTGAGAGGTCTTCCGATCAAACCAGTCCATCATCTTCCCATCAAACCGGTCCATCAGCTCTGGATGCGACCGCGCTTGGGGAGACGTTCGCGGAAGCCAGAAAGGTGGTGCGGCGCGTCGGCGACGAAAAAGGCGCCGAGAGCGGAGGACGCGCGTCCGGATGGCGTTTCGACTCCTTCGACGCGCTCGCGGATCGCGCGACGACAAGGCCGTGGCGCCGCGTGGTTATTTTCTGCGACAACGCTGGGGCGGATGTTATGGGCATGACCCTGTTAGCGCGTACCCTAGCAGGCCTGGGCGGGTCGGGAACCAAAGTCGTTTTGGCGTCGAACGAGAGCGCGGCGCTTAACGACGTGACGCATTGCGAAACGGTTGCGTTTCTGAAAGGTACGCGTTGCGCATTTCCTAAATCCGACGCACACTGTTTTATCTCTCAGCTGGTGACGTGACTTTTTTCCATACATCGCCCAACACGGGACTGACACTTTTCGTTCACAACAAAAGCCGTGACGGAGACACCGTCCAACCAGCCCGGCGGTATTTCCGGAACAAGGGACGCGTTGCTGGGCGCGCAACTAAACGGAGGCCAAGTCACGTGCGTATCTTCGGGCCAAGTCTCGACGTTGCTTGATTTGAACCGAACCGGTTCTGCGTTGAACGCGTGGATCTCGGAAGAGATGAACGACGTACCGGCGGGAAACGACTGGCTGGTAGTGTTCGACGGCATGGGGGTACGGCCTTGGGCGTTTCCCAAATTTCGACACACCGCCCGTTTTACCTCTAACGCTGCTGACTGTTCAGACCGATTACCCTGACTGTTGACCAGGCCATCGTCCAATGCATCGCCCAACACGGGACTGACACGTTTATTTTGTTCTACAATCACAGCGCGCGCTCGAGAGTAACTGGAACGTCGCGTCGCACGTCAAGAAAAACGTCAACACCCTGAACCTGGCGATGGTGAAATCGGAAATCAACGCCCGGCGCCTGGACGCGGAGGTGTACGACTGCGTGGTGAAGCTTGGGGTGGGGAAGTGATGTGAGCCTGATCAGATACTGCGGATGTTTTTATTCAAATTTCCATCCGCGTGAGTTGGTTTTGAGTCGATTGGCGTTGCGTGTAAACTGTTCGTAGACGTCGCTTCAAAACCCGGGCGGTTGGCGCGAAGTCTCACGTCTCGTTTGCGCTCGCCGCCTTCGTATTGTTCCTCCGGTTCTTGTCGTAGCAAGGCACACAAATTTTAGTTCCGGGCTCATCTTTGCACCTGTACCACGTATCGGTCGTATCCGTCCCGCACGTCACGCATGTCCTCCCCCGCGGCCGCGGCGACGTCCAGCTCCTGCGAAGAATATGGAACTCGAACGACGTGAGTCGAGACGAAACAGCTCGTCGCGGAAGTCGTCACACCTACGAAGTCGCCTGGGCAAGGAGAGAGAGAAAGAGACAGAAGAAGAACCCCGAAATGCGCATTTCTTGAAATATGCACGGCGTGCAGTACCACTCGTCGTTATTGAGCTTCGACTTTCGCATTTCGCTTGAATTTGCCCCATCCTTACCGCAACCGGAGCACTTGCCTTTGCTGGCAGCGAGCTGCGAAAAAACGCACCGCGGGTATTGGGTCAGGATGTGACGACACAAAGATTATGAAATATTGACGTGTAGGGTCGACGCGCGTGACATACCCGTCGGTTGTAGCAAACGCCGCAGGCCGGTATGTCCTTATCGTCCCTGTTGGCGTACCAGCGACTCGTCTCCGTGGTTTTGCACTCGGAGCAGACCGGCGCGACGCCCTGCGGAGGAATGAAAGTTAGAAGGTGAGTTTTACACGCCGTTGACGGGCAACGCGAACGGTGTAGGCGAATGGGTCTTTGAGACCTCGCATCATTGCGGAGTGTGCGCACCATTTTTATCCACCGTTCGGCAGCGTAGACCTTCGGAGACTCACTGTGTTTTAAGTTTGCGTCGAAGAGCGTCAGCTGCTCAGCTCTCTCGCAGCAAAATGGCAGGAGAAATCGTAAACAAGCGAGGACTAGGGAAGCACGCACCTGCGGGGAACATATGCTTTGCGAGCGGCTTCGACTTCCGAAGGTATATACTCGTTGCTCGGTGCCATCGCCCAACGTCTGGGCGTTCGCGTGTCGCCAAGAGCACGCCCGTGCCTTCGTGCCTGGTCGATCCAGATGGACTGCTCGGTGTGCCGAAGCGCGTGCGGTTTGACACGACGTGAAAAGAATGAATCCGGCGAGCGCGGAAGGTTCGCGTGCGTCGTCGAGCGAAACGCGCGTCGTTTCGAACGGCCGCCGGGTGTAGGCGACACGCGTGGGTACCCGCGCCACCGCGTGCATACCCGCCATGCTTACGCACGCCATCGTGCGAGTCCGATGGTGCACGCGAGATCTGATGTTTTTCGGATACACTCTTCTCGCGACAGAAATCTTTTCGCCAGCAAGCTATGGACTACACGCCCCGGTAATCGGTCGCTAACCTCGGCCAGATTGAAAGCCCATACGAAAAAAAACGTCTACAAGTCCTATCAAACATGCTTTCAGAACGGAATTATTTGAAGGTAGTCCTATCAAAAAACGTCAGATTGATCGAAAAGAGCCATTTCGGCTCTTTTTGCTGGCCGGTTTGCGACCGATTTCCGGGGGGCGTGCAGTGCATAGCAAAGACCTTTCACGCAGCGGTTTCCTCAGAAGGAGAGGCGCTTCGGCTGTGCACACGCGCGGGCGACGAGTGCGATGGTGAAGCCTTTGAAGGGGATCGTGGTGTCCAACAAGATGATGAAGTCCGTCACGGTGATGGTGGAGCGCATTTACAAACACCCGCGGTGGGGGAAGTACGTGCGAGGACGGAAGAAGTACATGGGTACGTGCGCCGACGCGGACGGACGCGTCCCGAAGCCCGAACCCCCCGTCGTCGATCACCGATCGCTGCGCCTTTTCGTGCCTAAATGCGCTCCCTCAACCCTTTCTTCGACGGCTCTGTTTGGAACTCTCCACGCACCACCCGTGCACGTCCTGACCCCCTCCCCCCCCCTTCACAGCGCACGACGAGCACGACGCGTGCGGGGTCGGGGACAAAGTCGAGCTGGTGCATTCGCGGCCGCTTTCGAAAAACAAAAAGTGGATCGTGACGGAGATACTGAAAAAAGAACGCGTGTACGACCACGGCGAGCTGAATCGACGGGAAAAGGAGCTAGAGAGGGGTTTAGGGGATGGGGGGGTGGGTGCGACCTGGTCGTTGGGTCAGGCGGGGGGTCAGGTAGAAACGCGAAATGACGTGTCCGCGAAAGATGATGAATCTGATGAAGAATCTGAAAAAGACCCGACGCGTCTCGGCGCCGCGCCCACCGTGATCGGCGTTCCGACTTCGCCCAAGTACCAACAACACAGGTCATGGGCGTCGTCGTTGTGGGGGCACTAGGACGTGCTTTTTTTCGCGTGTGTACGGTGGGGTTTGTAACACGCGGTTACTAACGATGATGAACCCCCAAAGACAATTAACGCTACCTGTATCAAACACTTCCGTCATGCTCTTTTTTTTCTTTTTTCGAACATCGAGCTAACTAGTGCGGCTAAATCCTAGCCTTTAAACAGTTTGAGTTTGGTACCTGACTCAGTATTTCACTTCCGTCATGATCATGATATTAATATGCTGCTAAACACGTCCCTCACACCAACTCGTAGTACTTGCCGTTTTTGGGGTCGTAGTAAAAGTTCAGGATGGGGTCGTACACCAGATCCAAGTCGTCGGGGGTTTTGCGTTGCGGTCCGGGGGGTGTTTCCCGGCCTGACTCCGGCAGAACACCCGCCCGCGGTGTCGTGGAACTCTTCACGAAATCGTTTTCCTTTTCGGACAGCGCAGCGCGGTCTTCGCCAACTTGTTCGTTTTCGTGTTCACCCCCCGCGGAGCGCGCCGACGACACCATCACCAGCTCGGGCGTGTACATCCGGTAATTTTTCGGCGACCCGGCGGCGGACCCGGAACGTAACAGTGTGGACCCGCCCGTACCGGGCCGAGACAACCCAGAGGCCGGTCCTGAGCCGGCTTGGGTGAAGGTTCCAACGCGACTCGGGTCGTCAAATTTCGAAACGGTTTCGCACGCGCCGTCGTAATACGCGATGCCGTTGCTATCGTTCCAGTGCGTGTGTTGCGTGTGTTGCATCTGTGCCTCACCCGACGTTTCAACTCCAGCCAAATCAAGCGTTGACGCCAACGCCTCGCGCAAGCCCTCGATTCGGTGGGGCGAAACATCGCGGGTTTCGTCATCCGAAGCGTCGCGCTCGGTGTATTTTGCGGGGTCGTATTTCTTGAAACCCGAACTCGTTTTTTCCTCCGGCGCGTCCAACAAGAAACTCGCCCGGCCGTTTGCCGCGCCGTCGCGCATAAAGTCCCACCCGCCTTTGCCGTGCGTTTTCGGCAGGGACCCGGAGAGCAATCTTGGTTGTCCGGAGCCGGGGGAATTGAATCCCAATTTCACTCCTCTCGAAGCCGGTACCGCGGAAACCGCTCGCGGCGCGTTTGAATCGCCCGCCAAGCGCGGATCACCCTCGAAACTCAGCCGGCGCTCGCTCCCGAGACGCTCTCGCGCCAAGTTTCTGGAACCTTCTTCTCGAGTCCCAACCCGGGAGCCTCGGGAAGGCGTCCCCCCCCGATTCGTTCCGCTCGGCGTGCCCACGCGCGAACCGAACGCGACGTGCCACCCTTCGTCTCCGCCGCCGTTGTTGCCTTCGTCCGTCGTCGCACAAGGCAACGCGTCGAAGCCCCACCGTTCACTTTGGCGTACGTGTTGCCGCCCCGCAAGTTTCTCGTGTTTCTCAATTCCGTCGTGTTCGTTGCCGTTGCCGTTGCCGTTGCCGTTGCCGTCGCCGTTGCCGTTGCCGTGTCGCACTCCCCGCCCGCTCCCTCGCGAAACAACCGGGCGTCCCCCGGAGGGAACCCCCGCAAACTCCGATAGCCCACCCGGGCCGGTATTGCCCCGCGACGACCCCCGGCTCCGCTCGCGGGACACCGCGCCTCGCGAGAGCCGCGACGGGTACACCACGGACAGTAGGTGGTGCACGCCGTTGGGAAAATCGACAGCCTTGGGAATGCGCTGCGGCCGGTCATTGTCTGCGTCAAAAAACCCAACAGAGTCCCGACCCGCCGGAACAGCGCCTTCGTTGTTCTCCGCGCCGTTTGCGAATGGCAATTGCTCGCTCCCGCCGCCTGGCGCCGATCCCCCGTCCACAACCGGCGCGTCCCTCAGGGTGAATATTTTCCGCACCCGGCAATGCGCGCCCACGCCGACTTGTTCGATCTTGTTAAACACGGCGACGCCCCTGGAGTTTCCGTTTTCCGAAAACAGCGCGGCGACCAAACTCGGGAGGTGCACCACCAGCGAGGTCCACCGCTCGGGGGGTAGCAAATCCGGGGGCAGGGGGACCTGGACGTGCAGCGCTGAGGGTTTCACCTTGGGATGGGTAGAACGAAGTGTCAGTGTCTCGTGATGTGACGGAGTAAACAGTCAGAGGTACTGCTCCCTTAGCAGGACGAGTATGGGAACACGGGACGGGAGGCGGGATTTGGGAAAGCCTGGCCCACGCGAACGGACCTCGGTGAAGGACGTGGACAACACGATTCGGCGCCGCACGTTTGTGTCATCGGAAAAACCGATTTCTAACGAGACGTGCGCCTCGTTAGGGACGAACACCTGGAACACCAAGTACGGCTGTCGCAAACCCAAACCGGCGGCCGGGACACCACCGACGTGGCCGCTGCCGGGTGCGCTTTTGGGAAACGCCAGCCGGTGGCCGCCAACGCCGGCCAACACGTACACGTACCCTTTAACATCCTTGGCCCACACTCGACGCACCGCGTTCGGGGCGGGTGAGACGGAACAGTTGGAAAGCGGGTCCTTGCCCTGTTAGGGTGGGGTAAATGTAGGGTAAGGGTAGGGTATGTTAGGGTATGGGGGTTAGGGCGAGTGGACACGTGTTGCGTTTAGTACGAGTCGAAATGGCGTGTGACACGCGAAAACGAGTCAGCATCGCCGAAGGCACGCCTCGTGCGTGTTCCCGAATTCCGTGGCTGGTGCTGCCACCACGCCCCATCAACCGTCACGGACGGACTCACGGGACGGAAAAGACGAAGCACGCGGTACGACCGGTCGTGGTGATACACCGGCCGGCCCTTCGCCTGGACCGCGTGACTTGACGGTGGGGTGCTCTTTCGAATGTCGAACTCGCGCGCGTTCGACCCGACGCGCGCGTTGGTGTTGGCAAACACGTCCAGAGAGCTCTCGATTCGCCCCGGGACGCACCGTAGGCGTGAAGATCTCCACGAATGGCCCGCCTTGGTACGCCGCGAACATCCCGCGGGTCCGCGCTTTTCGGGGGCCGGCGAGGCGCCGGCCACCAACGCGCGGTGAAATCTGGCCAGCCATGTCGGAAATAAGCAGGTGTTTCACCATTCGCCAGTCGTCAGGCGTTGACTCGCGGTGAAACCAAGCGACGGAAGACCGAACAACGCGTTCCGCGGCGGTCAAAGAGCCTCTCCTCCAGTCAGCCAGTGAAAAGGAGTGTTTCAAGCTCGGAACGTTTGATTTTTTGATTGGCGCGAAGATTTCTTCAAACCGGAGACTGCCGTTTGAATTTCCATGCGCGCGACTGCGTTTTCGTTCGTTCCCCCAGCAACGCCATCGCCTCGGACCACACCAGGCAAGGCTCACACTCGTCACGCGCGTCTCTAAACGACGGACGCGGGCGCAGGCGCGCTTTACCGTCAGGAGTGCCTTTGACGTCTCCCCGCGGCGCACCGGAGGGTACGCGGACGGCATCTGGAGTCACCGACGTCGCGAATCCGGTCGGCCGGCTTTGCCATCGTTGAGCTTTGTAATCCTGCAATCTCACCGGTCGTTCGGTCGGACGCGGACCGCGAAGCTTTAGATAACACGCCCACCATGGAAATCGAGCGCGAGCTAACGTTCGAGGACATGTCCGTGCACAGCCCCGGGGCGTTCAGCAAGGGGGACGCGATGCGGCAGTTACGAACGGCCCCGAACGCGCATTCGTTGAGAGTCGCGTTGGCCGAGCTGGACCAGACCTCGCAATCCCTAACTCAAATGCTGAACGGCGCCAAGGAAAAGGCCCTCGGTAACTCGGACAAAGACCTGGAGAGGATCAAAAACAACGTCAAGCGCATGAAGTTCGGCACCGTGGAGTTAGGCACCGAGTGTGCTTTTCTGCGAAGGTACGGCCGGACGGGGCTTTCCCAAATCCAGGCGCAACGTTTACGGACCCTCTTTGACTGTTGCAGGGTACCTAGTAACAACTGTTACAACTGCACACAGCACAAACGCACTGTTACCTGCGTTTCATGGAGTACAGGTTGAAAGTCACACCACTACGGAACTACCCAATCCCGGATATACACGTTACGAAGTACACCCACTCGCCGACTCGCGACTGACCTTTTTCTTTTTCCCGAAAAGCGTGTTGGAATCGGCGCTCATGCCGAGCGCGCAAAACCCGCCGCGGGAAACGGCCGCGTTCGTAAACGCAAACGCGGCGATCAAGGTGCTTAAGGACTCCAACGACCGCGAGGCTAAGGCTGTTGAGTTGTTAACTCAGGAAGTGGGGGCGGTTGCAGAGCAGTTTCAAAAGTTGCATGAAACGTTAACAAGACGCATCGAGCACTTGGAACAGATGGAGGAGAAGTGCGAGCTCGCGGAGAGCAGATTATCAGACGCGGATTTGGACGCCGCGAACGGGTAAGGGCCTTTCTCAATCACCACACACCGCCTCTGCGATTGCCCATACTCGTCCTGACGAAGGGACGGTTATCTCTGACTGGTTACGTAATACGCGTTACGAGAGACTGACACTTTCGGCTTTTATCGTATCAGCGCGCACACGCACCCTGAAGACCAGAACCTGTCCCTGGAACAAGCGCGGGCGCATATCGAGGCGCTTGATGCGGAGACGAAAGCGGTGCGGAACGCGCTGCGAACGCGAACTGCGGAGGTCACAACCATGGCCGAATCCTTGAACCCGGCTAAACAGAAACTGAAAACCGTCGAAGCGGAGTTGCGGCTTTTCACGGGGGCGGACACGCTGCAGCAGCGCGAGTTAGACGCGTCTTCCGAAATCGCAGAAACAAGCGCGGTGGCAACGGAGCAGCGGCTGATGATTCAGGCGCTTATTGGGTGCGAAATCGTCGAGTGCGACAGTGAAAAACTCGCGGTGGCGGTGACGACGAAAATCCCACAAACGCAGATGAGCGCGCTGGAGCCGGTTGACGGGACGCCCGCCTCTAAAGCCGCGACGCTTGTTGGGGGCGCGGTTCCCGGCACGCCGTGTTTTCAAAGGATGCACCTTGTTGAGATCATCTTTCACCCTGGGTCCACCGCGGTGAAATCGATTTCCTTGACCCCGGGCGACGTCCCGATTGACGACGTCGTCGCGAGCGTCGTGGCGGCCGGGGCGTGCGAAAAATCGTTGCAAAGTTTCCTCACCGAAATAAAGATGCGCGTTGCGGCGACGTCTGGAAGAACGGAAGCGCTGACACGCACCGCGGCGCAGACCCCGATGGAGTGGTCAGCCGGCGCATCCCTGGTGCGAGTCGGTCTGTACAGTGGCACAGGCGGTGTCGCGGCGATGGACGTGCCCCTGGAGTGGCCGATGTCAAACGCGCGCGTGCGAGTCGTCGGGCTGGCCGGGTTGCCGCCCGCCGTCGTGGCCGCGGCGGCGCCGAAAGTCGACCCGGGAGGGTACACGTCAATCGCGGCCGCGCTGCGGGCGACGCAGGACGCGCTTGCTGGGGCGGGGCACGTACCGACGGTGTGAGAACATGGTTTCCCGACTTTGTGTGACGAAATAAGCTTACCCTTACTAAAAATCTCATCGACCTCCTCCCTTGCGCCCGGCTTTTTCTTCGCCTCTGCCGCCCCCGTTGTTCCCGTTTCCACTGCCGTTGTTTCCTCTTCCACCAGCACCGCCGCTGTTCCCGTTACCAGCACCGGAAACGCCACCCCCTACACCACCGCCCCCGCCGTGCTTCGCCGCGTCCGGGTTCCGTTCCGTAAACGCGGGCATGTGTTTTTTGGAATCCAAATCGCGGCGGTCGCTCACCTCGGTCCGCCCGCCTCGGTCGGGCACCGACCCGATGCGCACGCGCTTGACGGACGCGTCCAGGGTCTGCGCGTGCTCCGCGTTTACGCGTTGCGTGACTTACGATAAAATAAAATAAAGTGTCAGTCGTGTATGGGCAAACAGTGTTTGGATTTGGGAAAGTCCCAATACGTACCTCTTGCTAAATCCGCGACCCGGCAGTCCCACGCGTCAGCCAGGGAAACTTTTGAGGTCACCGGCAGGGCGTCGTCGTTTTCATTTTCACTTTCGTCTCCATCATCTCCGACCGCGTCGCCGTTCGCGCCGAACCCGGCACGTTTGGAAAAGAGACTCGTGATTTGCGGCGCGCAATTTCCCTTCACCAAGCGCGCGCTTTGCCCGAACGCCTGGACGGTGAGCCAGGCTCGTCTCTGAACGGTTTCTTTGCGCGTGGCGTACTCCTCGGAAAGCGCGGAGTTTACTGATTCCAGCATTGTTTTTTCGGGAGCGGTTAATTTGTTGGCGTCGGTCAGCGCGACGGCGGTTAGCAGATGGTCGCTCGGCAGCGCCTTCAACGCTCTTCGCACCGCGGCGAGCACCGCGTCCAAAAGACTCAGCGCACACGGTGCGTGTGATGTCGATGGCAGCTGGCTGCTGTTTCCTGCTGACCCGTACCCGCCGTACCCGCTGCTCGCGAGCGTCTTCGCGACGCCGTCGTCTACACGAACGCCGTTCACAACACGCCACAGTTGTTTCGAAACCCGCACCGTTTGCGCTGGATCCAAAGATGTATGCTTTGGAGGATCCAAGGATGGATGACTCGGCGTGGCGTCCATGTCGCTCCCCGGTCGGAGATCAAACTCACCTGCCGCCGCAACCGTCGTGTCGTCGTCCTTGCCAGTCGCGTTGGCTTTGCTCCGCCGTTGCGCCAGCATGGTGCCCACCTGCACGTACGTCACGAGCGCGTTGAGGATGGCGACAACCGAAACGCGGCCAGCCGCACCCGCGTCGGTGTCGTCCAGGGCGGCGGCGAGTCTTCGCAGTCCTTGCTCCAGCCGCGCCGCCGCGGCGGTGGGGTTGTTCCCCGCGTTCGCGGCGGAGCGGTAAATCGCACTCACCGCGGCCTCTGTGCCGTCCGAGTCGCTAACCCCCACGAGCCCGGTCGCCACGACCGTCGCGACATCGGAGGCGAGGTGCGCGCCGACGCGCACGAATCGATTGGGGACGGCTTGGTAAAGCACGTCTTCCACGCTCAAATCATCGCACGAAACGCCGATATCCCCGAGCCGCTCCAGAAGCTCCTCCACGCTTTCCTCAAGCGCCGCGGCGGTCATCGGCGCACGCACGAGGACGAGGCCTGTGTGTACGTCCGCGAGCGGGCGCGGCGCGTTGTGTGGCGAGTCTCTTTTCCTGAATCTCGTTTTCGGACTGGACGTCTCGTAATAATGCACGTGTTTCCGCAGTCACGTCAGTCTCTCGCCCACCGTTGATGGGGGACACGCCGTCGCGCCCCGCGGCGGCCCCCCGCGGGGCCCCCACCGTGGGTGGTACGTCGTTGGAAGCGGCGCTTGCGGAGATTGAGGAAGAGCGCGCGCGGTGGGCGAACGTGCCGCCTCCCGGCGTACACGGCCCTGCCGAGATCGAACTAAAAGAGGTGGAGTCTGATGAAGCCATGGCACGACGACTGCAGTCCGAGGAAGACGCGGTGCGGGGGACCTCTCGTGGGCCTACACAAGCCACTCCGGCGTATTACCCGCGCGTACCGTACGCGCAACCGGTTCCGTTCGGGCCGAACACGGCACACGCACCAGGTGAGGGACGAGGTTTCATGGATGATTTTACCCCGGGCTTCCTGTACGGTCTAGGCGCTCCTCCGCCGGCGCCGACTTATAATCCGCAACCGATTCGCAACGGTCCGGGTGACTACGCCCGCCCCGTGCCCTTCGGCGCGCCGAGCGTCCCGTACGGTGGCGTTCAAGTTGGCGTACCGGTTGCAGCACATCTCGTGCCACGTGGCGTAATCCCTCCGCACCTAGCGCAACAACCCGAAAACGACGCCGCGCTCGCCCGGAGGCTGCAAGCCGAGGAGGACGCCGGCGGGTCCGGGTTTTGTATGACAGGCAGTCAGAATAATACGCAACCACCCTCCAGTCGGAACAATACGCATCAACCACCTTTGAATCCAACATCTGATTCCGATGATGCCTCCCTCGCTGCGGCGATGCAGGCGGAGGAGAACGCGCTGGCACAAACGGAAAGAGGCGCGCGCTTCAATCCGTACGCCGCGAATCCCGCCGACGACGCCGACGCCGCGTTGGCTCGGCGCTTGCAGTCCGAGGAAGACGCCGCCGGTGCGGGCGACGCGCCGAACACTTCTTCCGTGGGCCGCAATGCTCTGAACAGATCGGGATCCTCTGGTTTTTGTCCCGGGTGCGCCAAGCCCGTCGGGTCCTTCGGGGCGCACGTAAGGACGTCGTTCGGGCGGTGGCACCAACCCTGCTTCAAATGCGGCGGATGCCGGAACCCGATTTCAACCGGCACGCATTCCATGAAGGACGGCGTGCCGTACCACACGACGTGTTACGCGGAACGGTACCACCCGCGGTGCACGGTGTGCTGTGAGAAGATCCCTGCGGAAGGAAACGGGCGGGTCGTGCGGTGGCTCACGCACCCGTACTGGTCAAACGCGACGTACTGTCCAAAACACGAACACGACGGCACGAAAAAGTGCGACGGGTGCGAGCGCGTGGAGAGCTGTGACTCGGGGCAGGAGGGTGTGTCGTACGCGGAGCTCCCGGACGGCCGTTTCCTTTGTTTGGAGTGCGCCTCGACCGCGGTTGTTGATCAAACAAACGACGGGCAAAGGATGTACGACGCGGTGTGTCAGTTCATGGCGGACTCTGGGATGGCGCTGGTCAAACCGGGCGGTCAAGGGGGAAGAGGAACTCGTTTCACGGAAAACACCACCACCGCCACAAACCTTTTGTGGTCCGACCGCCCGCCGCTTCACTTGGTTTCGCAAGACGCCCTGGACGCGGCGGACGGGAAGGAACGTTGGCACACCGGGCGGACCTCGCGCACGCGAGGGTTGTGTCTTTTTAGCGAGCACGTTATCCACACGGTGCAGCGCACTCCGCGGTGGGACCCGGGTTTCGCGGGTGGGTTGTTTCCCGTGGGTTTCTCCGAACGTTTGATTCAGAAGAAAGTAGGGGACACCACGGTCAACGCGGTTGTCGTGCTGTACGGCCTGCCCGCCATCGCGTTCGGCGCGATTTTGGCGCACGAATGCGTTCACGCGTACATTCGCATAAAAGGCGGGTTCCCGAAACTGGCACCGAAAGGTACGTCTTTCCCATAACCACGTTCCACCTCTGCGATTGCCCATACATTCCGACTGACGCTTTCGGCTTTTATCGTATCAGTCGAGGAAGGTTTGTGTCAGCTCGTGGCGCTTCTGTGGGTGGAGGACGTCGCGGCGAAAGGCGGGGCTTATTTAAGGAACAGTAACAGTAACAGCAACAGTAGCAGTAACGGTAACGGTAACAGCCACGTTACCTCCAAACCTCAATCCCACGCACCCGACGGCGGCTGGGAAGAAACCAACCTCACCGCGATGGCCGGGTACGTCGCGAACCAAATCAGAAACGATCCGAGCGACGTGTACGGCAACGGCTTGCGCGTGGCGCTCGGGGCGTATACGCGCGTCGGGTTGACCGCGGTGTTCGAACACGTCGCGGCGACGGGGGAAATACCGATGTAAACAACAGTTAGACTAGGAAACGGTAGTGTCTTTTTATGTACAAATGCAGTGTAGGAGGACCTACTCGTGTGGGTCCGTCTGTGCTAACGGGAAACCTCGGACCTACTCGTGTGCGTCCGTCTGCGCTAACGCAAAACCTCACCACGTCACGACCGTGTTCCCCGCTTTCCGCCCGTGGTACGCCATGTGCGCCTGCCCGAAGTCCCCGAACGCCCAAATCACGGGCGTGGGCTGGCCTTTGGTGACGTTCGCCACGGTCAAGCCCGACTCCGCGAAAGGTACCTCCACGAGACGCTCAAAAGAAACGACTTGCATGAGCTCATTTCTTTGGTTCGCTTTCTTTTCGATTTTGAAAGCCACGCCGCACTGCGAAGATTTCACGACGCTCACGCTCTCTCCGTAAAACGACCGTGGTTTAGGGGCGTCGTACGCGTCCGTGTAGTGCTCGTCGAAAACCCAAGTCTGGCCGCCGTCGGCGCTCTGCACGACGACCATATCCGCACCAGGCATGCCTCTTCCGCCTAATCGGTGAACCCCGAGCGAGAGCCAGGTGGGACCGATTTCCGGTTGCGACTGTTTGCCCACGGACGTGTCACGGGTATCAACCAAGGTGAGTTCGATTTGTACGGTGTTGTTCGTGCCAAACCGCCAGGCCATGGTGAGTTCGGGGTTGGCGTTTGGCGGGGTCAGGGTGACTGTTTTCTTTTGCGATACCGGCAGTTCAAGGCCGTCATCCTTGACGAGGTCGATACCCATGGAGTCAGGTTCGGGCGCCTGCGCAGGTGAATCCGCGTCGGAAATTACCAAAGAGTCCTCCGCAGTTTTTAAGGAAGACTGCGTGGAAGCGACGCAGGTTCCGAAGCCGTCATCCTTTTTCTCGTCGCGCGGGTCGCCGCCCAGCACGCGTTCCCCCGATTGCGAAAACACACCGGGTTCGAACCCCTTTGGGATGGTGAACCCCAAGATGATGTACCCCATCACCCCCTCGTACGGAGGCGGGAACTTTGCAGGTGCGAAATTAGCCGCATCAGCTCCGTACGTGGACTGCACCACGTACGCTTGTCCGGGAAGAAACAAAAGCGGGTCGTCGAAAACGCACTCGGGCATTTTCACGATGAACCCTTCCTCGTCGCCCACCGTGCCGGGTGCTCCGGTACCGTACCGCGGTACCGACTCGCACACCACCGGGGCGTCCTTGTACGGCGGGGTACTTGAATTGGACGCATCACCTTCCGGGTCAAGTCCGTCAATGCCAGTCACGTTCAACAGCTTCACTCCGTACCCGCCCACGTGCTGGTGCCCCGTGATCCGCGACACGGCGTACGCCGTGTTGTTCGGTAACCGGAACACGTGCGACGTCGCGATGCTTTCGTTGGGAAAGAAAACGGTCAGTCTTGAGTCGGCGAGTGTGGGTGTGCTGTATTGGGCGATGTATTAGACGATGGCCTGGTCAACAGTCACCGTAATCGGTCTGAACAGTCACCAGCTTCGGTAAAACAGTGAACTTGTGATGTATGTAGTGCACTTCCTTTCATGACTAGTGTACTCAAAGAGCGGCATCAAACAGTGTGCCTGGATTTGGGAAACGCGTGGTGCGTACCTCACGGACCGCGGGTACCTATGATTGTAAAAGAAAAGTGTCAGTCTTTTATGGGCAAACAGTGTAGGTATTTGGGAAATACAATACGTACCCGGGTTTCGGTGACTCGACGTCTAAACACTTCTGGTTTCTCGGCGATTTCGCGCCACTCGCGCTGTCGTTGTCCCTAGCGGCCCACGCCTTGGCTTCCGCCGTGATCTTTTCAAGCGGCGCTACGTTCGCGCCGGCGTCGGCAAGACCGGCGATGGACTCGTCGTACTCGTAAGCGCCCGGGCACGGCCGCGCGTTGTACTCCCCAGCGCAGCTCGCGCCGTCCAGATCGGGGGACGAGCTCACCATTAGCGTGGCGCCCTTGGGGGCACCTCTTTGTAACTGGTTTAAAGTTTTAACGAACTGTTCTGAACTTTTTAACGTCGCCAAAGCTTCCGATAAAGGCGCCCAGCGCACTTCGTACGTCAACGCGATCGGCACCGGTTCGTTCGAATCATTCAAAACAGGACCTCTGGCTTCAGCGCCGCAGCACTCGATCCCCCCCCCTCTGCGCGGCGAGTGGTCGAACTGCTGCGGCGTCCCGGGGTTGGTTTTCCCGTAGTACGCGCACGAACACTGCACGGCATTTCGTGTGTTTCCCACGTCGCGCAAGTCGATCGCGTGGATGTTTAAACCCCAGTTCGCCAAAGGCGGGTCGACCCACAGGTCTTCGCCGTCGAAGAAACCGCCGTCGCCGGTAGGGTCGATCTTCAGTAAGTCGTCCTGCCTCTTTCGTTTGCCTCTCCACTCCGCGCCGCCTGATTGTAAAACATTAGGTGTCAGTCTTGTATGGGCAAACGTGGAGGCGAGATTTGGAGTTGGGAAAGGCCCTTACCTCCCGCGAAATACGCGCCGACGGCGCACGGCGCTAACACAGCGCTGAGGTTCATTTGGTGTAAACCTGGCACGATAACAGCCGAAAGTGTCAGTCTCGTATGGGCAATCAGGGAGGCGGAATGTGGTGATTGGGAAAGGCCCTTACCTTTCGCGAGCGCGCCGACGACTTCCGCGGCGCGTGGGTTGTCGCGAAAAGAGGTTTCTTTTTCGGTTGTTTTTTTTTTTTTCCCTCCCTCCGAGTTTTCGTTTGGTTTTTTGTAATCACCTCCGTCCATATCAGGCCGGGAGTATATCACCAAGTGGTGGTTGTACAGCCGGTCCAGGGGTAGCGGCTCCAAGGTGTCGCCGTTTACCAGGTCGAACGTGAGCCTCACGACTAACATGGGTTCGTCCGTGGAGTTCATTTTCGGCCGCAACAACCTGCCTACGTCACTGGTCGGGTCCGTGTTCAACACCTCGCCGGGGCGAAGCACCCCGAGGGGCTTGACGTACGTATCAACCCTGAGCCCGGTGTTCGGGTCGACAGTCGAGGACAACAGACGGGGGGGGGGTATGTTCTGCGCGGCCCGGGGGGGCGCGGGTGAAGGAACGTCGTCGAGCACCGCGTATTCGTACTCGGAAGCGGCGAAGGAAAAGCAGCAGGACGCGGCGAAAACCGCGAGCGCGAGCGCGACCACCTTTCCGGAAACGCGCTTGGTGGGGAGCATGGCGAGAACTGGGAGGCGGCGTACAGGTACGGCGGAGGATACGAACCACGTGCGACGTGAAGTGGGGGGTGCGCGAGGCGAACGAGGCGAAAGGAACGAGGGACGAACACGTGGGTGCTTCTTCTTGGGGGCTCCCAGGAAAGAGCCGCCAAATTTGCCACAAAACGCATTCGCAAAATCCGAGCTGCACAAACGCGTCTGGTGTGTTTGCTCCGAAACCCTGCACGATCATGCCGATCGCCATTCCTCTCGACGCCTGACGGCTCGACCTTGCCCGGGTCCGACCGCGTTTCCACGATGGTGCGTTGCCCACACTGTCTTTGCGCGATGTCGATTACGGGTCGTTTCGTACGCGACGTCACGCGCGCGTGCCCCACATGGGTCGCCGTTTCCCCTCAGGCGCACCGCACCGTCTCTCCAAATTTACCGATCGTGCCCCACGCGTCTTGCGGGTCGCGTGTCGCTAAACACCCGACTCACCGAATCATTCCCCCAAATTGTGTCCCTCCTTCCCCTCCCGCATTGCAGACTGATACCACGCCGCCCACTGAAAACACTGCCGCGGGGTCCAGCCGCGGACGCACCTCGGGCAAGCCGCAAGAGATGGGGCCTCCCCAAGGCACGCCCGATGAAATCGCCGCGGCGGAGAGCGCGGCGTCGGCGCAAGGCACGAAGGTTGCGGAGTTGAAAACCGGGAAGAAGAACGGAGACCCTGGCGTTACTGATGACATGATCAAAACCGAAGTCGCAACTTTGTTAGCCATGAAGAAAGAAGCGGACAGGCTTAAGGGGGTGGTTGAACCGCCGAAAGGCGGGGGCGGGGGAAAGGCAAAACCCGAGACGAAAAAAAAGGAGAAGGACACGAACGCGGCGAAAAAAGGCGTCAAGGAGAGCGGTTTGGGTATGACCGTCGGCATGGATGACGATTTCGGGGCGTGGTACGCCAACGTCGTCGTGGCTGGTGAGCTTATCGAGTACTACGACATTTCAGGGTGTTACATCTTACGGCCGTGGGCGTACTCGATGTGGGAAGTTATCAAGGATTTCTTCGACAAGGAAATCAAAAAAGAGGACGTGGAGAACTGTTACTTTCCTCTCTTCGTCTCCCAAGCCAGGCTGGAAGCGGAGAAAGACCACATCGAGGATTTCGCCCCGGAAGTGGCCTGGGTCACGCGCAGCGGGAACACCGAACTGGAGCTGCCGATTGCAGGTACGTGTGGGCCAGGCTTTCCCAAATCACAGACTCCCGTACGTTCCCATACTTGTCCTGCGAAGGGAGCATTACCTCTGCCGATTGTCTGCCCGTTATTACGTAATACACGCGGTCCGAAACACTGACACTTTGTTTTATCCATCGCAAGTCCGCCCGACCTCGGAAACCGTGATGTACCCGGTGTTCGCGAAGTGGATAAAGTCGCACCGGGATTTGCCCCTGAAAATCAACCAGTGGTGCAACGTGGTGCGTTGGGAGTTCAAGCACCCGACGCCTTTTATTCGGAGCCGGGAGTTCCTGTGGCAGGAAGGACACACCGCGTACGCCACGAAAAGCGAAGCCGATTTGGAGGTTCGCAAGATTCTGGAGCTGTACCGAAGGGTGTACGAGGACCTGCTCGCCGTGCCCGTGATTCCGGGCGTCAAGTCGGAAAAGGAAAAGTTCGCGGGCGGCTTGTACACCACCACCGTGGAGGCGTTCGTGCCTCAAACCGGCCGGGGCATTCAAGGCGCCACCTCGCACTGCTTGGGTACGTGTTGGGCTCATTTTTCCCAAACCAGGCACACGCCGTGGAGGCGCGATTACGGCCCGACTGAACGCGCAGGCCACATGTGGCCTGTCAGGACTGACCCTTTTCGTGTAACAAACACAGGCCAGAACTTCGCCAAGATGTTCCACATCGAGTACGAAAACAAAACCGGCGGGCGTTCGATGCCGTGGCAAAACAGCTGGGGGTGCACCACGCGCACCATAGGCGTGGCGGTTATGGTGCACGGCGACGACAAAGGCCTGGTGTTGCCGCCGCGCGTCGCGCCGCAGCAAGTCGTCGTGGTGACGATTCCGTCCACAAAAATCTCGGCGGAGGAGGGCGTGGCGTTGAGAGGTGCGTCTTCTTTTGGGGTTTTGTTTCTTGCGCCGAGGGCGTTTTTCGGTCCGGACCTGTTTGCCTGTTTGCCTGTTTGCCCGTACTACACAAGGTTGCCTTACCCCCGTTTTAACACCCGCAAACCGGCAATCCATTCGCGTTCGCCGTCGAAAACGACGTCTTTCGCGTTTCGATTTTTGTAATTTCTTGCCGGAAATTCAGAGGCTCCTTACCAATGACGCGGCGGAAAGCCGCGAGGCCAATTGTCGTGTCATAATGTGGCGCCCTACATTTGTTTGGTTCTTTTCTTGCGATTGGTTTTTTGGGAAAGATGTTGAGTTATTATTCGTCGCAAGTGGTTTTTCTGAAGAGTTTTGAAGACGTCTTCTTCTTTTCTGGAAATGATGTGTTTTCTTACTGACTTTTTCTACTTTCTTCCCTAACAATCTTTTAAACCCCCCTCGCAGCCACCGCGCGTGAAATGACGAACTCCCTCATCGCCAACGGCACGCGCGCCAAGCTGGATGACCGGGATAACTACACCCCCGGGTGGAAGTACAACCACTGGGAAGTCAAGGGGGTTCCGCTGCGGGTGGAGTTCGGCCCACGGGACATGGTACGTATTTCCCATATACCACATTCCACTGACTGATTGCCCATACGAGACTGACATTTCTTTTTTTACAATCAGGAAGCCGGTCACTGCGTCGTGGTGCGGCGGGACACAGGCGCGAAGGAGACGGTTTTGTTAACCGACTTGACCATACGCGCGGCGGAGATGTGCGAAGAGATGCAGGCCGACATGCTCAAGAGGGCGACTAAAAAACGGAACGAGTCCGTGGTGACGTGCACCACCTGGGACGGGTTCGTGGAGGCGCTTGACGATAAGAAGATGGTGCTGACGCCTTGGTGCGAAACCAAGGAAAGCGAAGAGCTGGTGAAAAAACGCACGCAGGGGGAATCGGAAGGCGGCGCCGCGAAGACGCTTTGCATTCCCTTTGTCCAACCTCCGCTCGCGAACGGCACGAAGTGCTTCGTCACGGGGGGAACCGCGACGACCTGGGTGTTGTGGGGGCGAAGCTACTAAACGAGAGGGGCGGAGAAGCGTGATACTATTCTTGAATCGAACATCGAGCTATCTAAAAAGCATGGATACTAATAATAAATCCACCTCCTGCCGCTCGTCACCGAAACCCCGTCAAGATCCCCAACTTGTTCGTCTCTTTCGCCTTGCCAAACGACCCCCCCCGTTTCCCACCCGAAAGTCCCCCGATCCCTCCTAAACCCCCAAGTTGTGACGCTCCCCCTCCTATTATGCCCGGCCCCGAACCCCCGAACACCGAGAGCGTCGCGGCTTGTTTTTTTATAATTTGATTCACTCGCGCGCCGAGGCCGGCACCCGACACCACGGTCAACACCACCACGAACACCAGCCTGTGTACCGCCCACACAGTTTCGCTCGTACCGGGCTCCTGTCCTTTCTTCGTCACGTCGTACATCTGCCACCCGATGTACGAGGTCATCAGCGTACCTGGTGTTAGCCCCACAACGGTCCCGGTCACAAAATCAACCAACGAAACGCGCGTCGCGCCAAACGCGAATGAAACCGCAGCGAAGGGGAACATCGGGGATATCCTTGACAGCATGACGATCCCAGCGCCGCCGTTCGCGGACACCGCGTCTAGCGCGGTCAAGGTTTTGCTTGCGGCTATTTTCGCACGCGCCCACTCCCGGCCGGGCCCGAACCGGGTGGCGACGAAACAGAATAACGCGCCCGCGGTGGTGCCCGCCAAGGAAACGAAACTTCCGCGCATCACCCCATAAACTGCCCCAGCGCCGATGTTCAACGGCGTGGTGGTTACGAACAACGGCGTCGCGATCGCGGTCGCCGTGGCTAACACCACGCAGCCCGTTCGCACACCCAAGTCTTTCCGGAGCCAATCGATCAGCCGCAAAGTGTGCTTGCCGTAGTCGTAGGACACCGCCGCGTTTCCGAGCAAGTATAAAACGTACAAAGCAGCCGCCGCGACTAGCGACAACCGTAGCACGCGCCTCGCCGCGGACTTTACCCGGCCTGCCAGAATTTTGAACGACGCCATTTGTGTGGTTCCCACACCGGGTCTGCCGACCGGAATCGACGACGTGTCGACCCCGAGTCACGCCGTCCGCGCGGTCGGGGATGACGGAGATCGTGTCGAACAAAAGCTGTGACTCTCCAAATAATCGAATCTGCCAAAACAAGTGCGCTTTTCCCGAGACCCTGAAAGCGCGTTTCGCGCGCCGCGTCTAAGACGCACACAACCGCGCGTCTTGGTCACGACACGACTGCGATGTCGATTTCCACCGCCGCGCTGCTTGCGAAGCCGCTGGTTTTTTCGACCTGCGGTGGGAAACGTTCCTCGGTCTCGGGTCGGGGACGCCGCGGCTCCCTGATTAGGGCCGCGTCGAAAGGCCCGCAATGGAGCACGGACAAAACCTTGTACGGCGAGGAGAAAATAGACCTGAAGCTCGGCGAGAGGTTACAGTGCGTGCGGTTTCTTTCCTCACAACACCCGTCGGGTTTGTTTCGACGCACGTGACGTTGCGTAAAACACAATGTCACTCCGCCGTCTCCGGGATATCCCCGGGACGTGTCCCGAACCCGGTCGCGAACCCGATCGGTTTGGGGATTGGGAAATCGAGGCGACATTTGCGGGGACGGCGCTTTTGTTTCGGAGGGACGAAATCTTAAATCTGAACCCGCAGTGTCCTCCGCGTGTACACGAGGTGCCACACGGAACACCCGACACAACTTTTTCGAACCCAGTACCTGACGTGCCGGTTTAACACCCTGACCCGACCCGCCCCCACCCCCCCGACCCCCAAACGGTACTCGTGACTGATTGAACTCACATCATCATCAACAACAAAAACCAAAAAAA
>Ga0222633_1000736_pt1 | contig 24245 bp, 24 predicted proteins | sample AntAcemetageno48_FD_179816 | JGI IMG/M metagenome (GOLD analysis project Ga0222633, IMG submission 179816) | Saline water microbial communities from Ace Lake, Antarctica - #48 | ecosystem: Environmental > Aquatic > Non-marine Saline and Alkaline > Saline | place: Antarctica: Ace Lake | collected...
ATGAGCCCTGTTAGTGCAAGTCTAGCAGTGGCTAAGGGGCGAGCTTTTATTCGTTAAAATGAGTTCCAAGCTGGTTTCTCTGCTCCATCTGAGTCTATGCTTCTTAATATAGAAAGTAATGGCAGGGATAATCTTATTACTTGATCTTATTCTGACAGATAGAACAAGTTATGAAATGGATCAAGATACTATTTTCGGTAGATCTTTTGTGTGAGTCTATCTAGCTTTATTTCAATTTTCTGTAAAAGCTCAGTTTTATCTTCGATTGTACTTTGTTAATCTTCATTGGACACTAAAAATTCTACTGCAGGGTTCTCGATTGTCTCCAACGGCGCAATACCGCTTGCAGCTTTAACGTATTCCTCACAATGAAGAAGCGTACCTTGGAAGCATCTGCCGTAGTCATTGGTGACTACGTGCAGGTGGTACTCTAGATGTTTTATTGAATAAAGCATCGTGTAATCCTCTCTAATAAGCAGTCGGTGTCGCTAAAATCCTTACAACCACTAATTCAACTAACGTAAAACCGCTTTCTTCATTTTTGATATTTTTCATAAAAATATCTAGATAGCTCGGAATTTAAAGTACTTTTTAATCATGTCCTCCAAGGACTTTAATAATTTAAAAGCATAAAGTCTAATCTATCGCAATAGATATAATTCAAAATTGAATACATAATTCAAAATTGCATTTAAATTCACTCGCTGACCCTGTGAATACGTCTAAATCAGTACCTGAGCTTATGACTTCAGAGATGTAATTTGATATAAAAGAACAGGACACCACGACAATGGAGTTTGCCAGGAGCTGATGGGGCTAAGGTGCACTTAGTATGTTTATTCAGACTTGGCTGAAACATACTGCCCACGTAAAGACTGTCCTGAAGATGGATTTACCTTGATAGCTGGCTGGTCTTACATGACCAGTACCTAATGACATAACCGTTATGTTCTGCTTCTAAACAGCCTCAAACACACCACTATTCCTGCAACAAAAGCTTAGTAGCCATTCTCTATTATGTAACAGATTAAGCTGCTTTTTGGGTATGCCTTCTTGGTTGCCTTTAATCGTTAGCAACTTTTTGTTGAAGGATTGTCATGTCTTTTTGAAGTTGCCGAATCACTTTATTTTGGCCTTCAATCAACGCCTGTTGCTCTTGAATAGCCTTAGTCAGCACTGGAATTAGCGTCGTGTAGGTCAGGCCTAATGTCTCACCTTTTTCTAAATCGCCCTCAAAGCCCGTAACAGCCTCTGGAACAATAGGCTTTAAGTCTTGGGCGATAAAGCCAACTTGAGATAGATCATTTGATTTTAATTGATAATCAACAGGCACCAAATCTAATATTGTCTGTAAACCATATTTAGTGTTTGTAATGTCTTTCTTTAGCCTTCTGTCGGATGGGGAAGAATAAGCTACTTGCCCCTCAATGACATTAACACTTGCATCTCCAAGTCTTATTTTATGGCTTGCATTAACAATCGCGCCATTTCCAATAGCGGTAGCATTAGTTAGATTATTCGAAGCTACGTCAGAATTGAATCCAATGGCGGTGTTGTTAGTTCCTGCGGTGTTGGTATTTAAAGCTTGGTAACCCGAGGCGGTGTTGTTACTACCTGTGTTGTCAGATAAAGCGTCGTAACCAAAGGCGACGTTGCTATTACCTGTGGTGTTGCTACTTAAGGCTGTGTGACCCGAGGCGGTATTTTGATTACCCGTGATGTTTAAAATTAAAGCCCCGAAACCAGAGGCGTCGTTTTGCAAACCTGTGGTGTTGCTCTTTAAAGCATAGTAACCAAAGGCGGTGTTTTCTCTACCGTCGGTGTTGAAATATAAAGCTCCGTAACCAGAGGCGGTGTTTTGCCAACCTCCGGTGTTTGAATATAAAGCCTACGTACCAAAGGCGGCGTTGTGACGACCTGTGGTGTTGGCAGCTAACGCGCCCTGACCAACCGCAGTGTTGTTATCGCCTGTTGTGATGACACCTAAAGCCGTCGCTCCAATTGCAAGATTGTTCAGTGCACTATCAGTCGTTGATGATGGATCATTTCCAATGTAAATAGAGGACCCTTCCACCAATGCATCACTTAGCTCTGTGACACTAGCGGCACCTCCTGATGCAGTCGTTACCCAAGAAAGTGCCCCACTTCCATCTGTTGATAGCACTTGATTTGTCGAGCCATCGGTATTCGGTATAGTAATTGCCCCTACGGTCTACCCTTAACTGTTAACATCCGAAAGAATGGAGTCCTGAGGGACACCTTATGGGGCCTTGGGGTGGTGTAACCAGAGCCCATCAGCCCCTGGCAAACTCCATGGTCATTGTGTTCTGCCAGACAGTGATAATCTTCCCCAGGCACACCATGTATGAAGTCAATTTTAAGGCCTAATTCCGGCTAATTGAGAGGCTCTCTGAAGACCCTTTGGATCGCCTTAACACCAGCGGGTAAATTTAAGTTCATTTTTGATTTATTAGCCTAGTTTTGGGCTATAAGCTCATTTATGTTGTAATGACTTTATGCTAGTAAGTCATTACTATCGCGGCTTGGACATATTAAAAAGTCCTTTAACTTACTAGCTATCTAGGAATTATTATGAAAAATATCAAAAATGGACAAAAGGGCTTTACTTTAGTTGAATTGGTGATTGCGGTCGCGTTGGTGGGCGTATTATCAATCGTTGCGCTTCCTAAGATTATGGGTGTGTCAGATGATGCGCGACAAGCATCATTGAATGCAGTGGCAGGTACGTTAACGTCTATGGGGGCCAACAACTACATAGCACGCAGCTCAGACGCTACAAAGGGCGTCGTTGTGGGAACCTGTGGCGCTTCGGCAGCCTTTCTGGACGGTGGTGCTTTGCCGACTGGCTTTACATTTGGCGACAGTGACGTGGTAGCTACAGCCGATGTAAAAACGAGCTGTGCAGTCGAGACTACTACGGCACCGACGCTCACCGCCAATTTCGACGTTTATGGTGTGTCGTAGGTTAAGTTGCTGAGTGGTTGGATTGTAGGTCGTTGGCAGGTTACTGGTTGAGTATCGATTCATCCCGTTACTTGCCATCAATAATCCATGGCTGAACTGAACACGCGAGAACTTCATTACGAATCCCTTACGTGTTCTATGCCAGTCTTTAGTTGCCCATGCGGGCGGCTAAATCATCCAAACTTATGCTATTCTTAGTATATGGTCCCTCTCAGCCAGTCGGCACTATCTCAGCACCTCGCATCATTGCGCTGCGCCGGGCTAGTGCAAACACGGTGAGAGGCCCAAACCATTTATTGCAGTCTCTGTGGCGACCAAGCAACCCAGGTTATAAAGGTACTGCAATCTAGTTATTGCCCAGAGCTAGAGGCTTAACATGAATAAAAGAATAATGGATCAAGCAAGGAGCAGTCTAGGGAGTAGGTATTTTCAAGACCGTGCTGGAGGTCAAAGCAAAAAATTACGCACACGGGGGGTGTTATTTGATAGTGCGCTAGCTGTGTTCGACCGACACAGTATAGCTAATACGCGTCTCGAAGACATTACGCTACGTGCCGGCATGGCCAATGCAACCTTTTACAACCATTTTAAAGACAAGGGTGAGTTGATCCGTGATCTCTCTATAGCTATTATTTTAGAGCTTATGGAACCTTTCGATACAGCAGTGACTGAGATCAAAGATGCGCCAGTACGTATCGTTGTTTTGTTGCATGTAGCAATAGACACTATTTCTGTGCATAAGTCATGGGGTGCGTTTTTGGGGCAATCATTTTATTTGATGCCGATGAAAACGCTTTCTACTGCAAGTGAGCGCTTTAAAGTGGAAATTGATCTTGGTATAGAGCAGGGGTTTTTCCCTACTGCACCTGATCGGTTTCAGATGGATCAGGTGAGTGCGGTGCTGCTTTCAGGTCTGCGGCGGTTGGGCAAAGATGACGTGAACATTGCCGACCGAACTTCGGAGAATATACTGGGGTTGCTACGCATGAAGCCGGCAGATGCACATCTAGTGGTGGGTAAGGCGCACGCTTTTTTATAATTAAAATGAGTTCCAGACGGGGTTTCCCACTGTTGGCTGTAATTGTTATATGCCTTCTTTTAAGAAAGCTCACTGCTCAACAATAATACTGCGTCCGCAGTATTATTGTTGAGCACATATGTTGCAACATGTTCGGGTATGTCTTTGGGTTGCGTACCTGCACCATGGGAAGAACTCAGACGATTTCTCAAGGTTGCTATCAGAATAAGTGGCTGTTCCCAGTATCCGTCAAGTTGCCCATTTTTCAAAAGAGCTTTTAACAGAATGGAAGCTGTATCATTTTCTTTATAAGAAATGGAATTTTTACTGCAAAGAGCCTTCATTACACTTTCAAATGCGCTCCCACATTGCGTTAGGCAATCCCCGAAGTCTCCTTTTCTTTGGTCCTCTAATGCCTCTAAGAACTCCTTGTTAGCATGCTCAAATTCTCTTTCGCTTAGTAGGTTTAGTACGGGTTCAAGTGCATTTTGATATACGACTTCATTATCCTTGCGAATTACCCTCGGGTACTCCGAAATTCGGTTTCCTGTTATCAGTGAGCCATGGAATGATGTCTCAAACTCCTCAGTAGAGTATCTAGTAAGATGATACGACAGGTTGTCAATTAATTACCTTCTAAGTATGAATGTTGCATATCCAGCGGAGCAAAACTTGCTTATCAAGTGCTTTTGAAAATGACTTTCCAGTAGCTTTTTCTACAGCCAGGCCAGCTAGATTAAAACCAAAGCTGGTGTAACTATATTTTTGACCAGACTCCGACAAAAGGTCAGAATCCTCTACTATTGAAATGGACTCTCTAATCGATCGAAACTGGCGTTGATTGTAATATTCCCGCATTGGAAAGCAAAAACACAATCGGTAATTATGAATGCCAGCACGATGACTCAGTTTGCCTCTCTGCTATCTGTACTTGCCAGAAAGGTTCTTCGTATGTCGGTAGTAGACCCATCATTGCTTCTCCGCGGGAAATCACTTGGCCCAGCAGAGCCTTTAGAGTTGCTCACAACATGATCTATGTTTATGACGTCGCAGACTAGGGTGGCATAGAAACCTATGGAGGAGTCAACCTCAAAAATTAGGGTGACGTTAGAATACAAGCCATAAGCTATAAGTTATAAGCTATAAGCTATAAACATAAAAATGGTTATAATGATGAGTAGGTAACGCTTCGTTGTTATGGTGCCTTTAAATTGAGGCGTGAATAGATTATAAAAAAAGGAATTCTCCGTGACAGATCTAAGCAGTACCGAAAAGCATCTTGACCAGGGATACGTTCTCTTGCGGTATGAGGGAGTTTACGATAGCCACTTTATAAACCTTGACTGCCTAATGCCCTTGGCCACCGCGACACTTGAAGAGGTTTTGAATCTTCGTGCGCTGGTTATCGACTTAACTGCTGTCAGTGAAATCACGATGGCTGACTCAGATGTATACACTCACCAATATGTGTACGGGGAAATGAAACTATTACTCGATGCTCTGGATGTCGATATCGGAGAGATAGTTAAAAATACCCAGCGGCTCACTGTTTGTCCAACTCACTTGAGAAAGGCTTGGTTGGAGCGCATGGAAATAATTCAACTAGCGCCCGGCTGGCATCAACTTTCTGAGGTTGTATTTTTTGATACCATTGAAGCGGCTGTGGCAGCTGTCAACCCTGTATAAGGCAAAATGGTACTGTAATCATCCCATAAAGTGTAGCGTCTTAAAGTAGACTTTTCTTGCGACATTTAAGCTCAAAAGACGGATGAGACAATCTCTGACATCTGCGTCCTTTAGACTATTGATATGAGCTATGTTTATTAAGTTGCAAGGTTAGTTGGTTTAGAAGCCTATGGAGGTCCAGGTTTTCAGCGTGGTGCAGCGCCAATTTTGGCTTTTACGATGTTCGGTCTAATCGGTTACGGCTCAATCAGGCTGATACTGTGGCGGTTCAAAAAGCCAACTAAAGAAATCACTAACAATGACTGATCTATAACTGCCCTCGCTCCGCCGTCCAATAGCCTAGCCCGCATAAAAGGCTAAACCCACCGGCGACACTCAGTAATACCATAGGACCAATGGAAAACTGAGTCGGAATGCTATTAACAAGGTCAGTAAACGGGAAAAAACTATAGGCTAAGGCGCAGCCAATAAAGGCACCCAACATCTCAATAGTGGCTTCTTTCCAAAAAGGCACCGGATCCTGAAGATTGATCAGTGTTAGCACACGTTTACCAAAGCGTTGATTATTTAGATAGGGCTCACTATTGCGTGCCTGATTAAATAAGGTGTCAAGATCAGTAAATTGCTTCATAGATTGTCCTCCGGGCTCCAACTTGAAAGGAGATCCCTCAATGTGGTTTTACCGCGATTTATCAGAGTTTTAACAGTCCCCAATGGAATCCCCATAATAGTTGAAATTTCTGCATGCGTTAACTGTCGGTGTAGATGTAAATGTATCGCCATTCGCTGGTTGGTTGGTAAAGCTTTCATAGCCTCGGCCAAGTCTCTATGAAGATCTAATTCAGAGGTGCTTGAACTGTCCACCTGTTCAAGCTGGCTGGCTAAAAGCTCTTCGCTTGCACCCACTTCTCGATTGCGGGCCAATCTAAAATGACTCACCATCTGATTATAGGCTATCCGATAAAGCCAGCTACTAAACTTAGCGGTGCCTTGGTAACTTTTTAACGATTTAAATACTTGAATAAAGGTTTCTTGAGCCAAATCATCTGCCAGGGCCTCATTCCATCCGGTCATTTGGCGCAGAGAGTAGCGCAAATCTGACTGGTATCGCTCAACAAGGATGCCAAAAGAGTCATGACAATTAGTGCTCACAACTCTTTCAATTAGCGCCTGGTCCGTGGCTGATAGCATGGGTGTTATTGATTATCCACTTTTGTCTCAGTTCGATTACCTAAACTCCAGATGACCACTCTCGCTACCCCTATAAACAGTGGGATTAAGGCGACAGACGCTATACCCCAACCGATCAGCATCCCTAAGAATAAAAACAGTCCTGTTCCTATCCCCATCAGCATGATCCCTCGCTCAAAATTACCCGTAGACCCGCCCGCGGCCCCAGAAGACATGAGTATCTCAATGGGCACCTCTTTACCGGCATCGATAAACTTTCCTATTAAAATGTCTCGTTGTCGGCGCTTCCTGTGCTTGTAATACAGTATCAGGGCAATAATGATAAACGGCAGACCAAAGGTTGACAGAATAGCAATGATAGCGACAACGATTTTACCTGTCCCCATCTCTGCTTCTATATCAATATCGACCCCCGCTTCGACTTGTTCTAGGGCCTGGATTATTTCTTGTCTCTCTGCCTCATCAAGCTGGTCCCACTCAGTCTCAGCAAGTTTGCTCAGAATTCCAGTGAGCACCGAGATCTCTTTCTCATCTGCTGACACTGAAATAAGCACATGCTCATCAGAGGTCATTTCATGATTCATTTTATTCTTGTCGTCAGAACCTAGTACCACCCTTATCTTTTTGTCATTAAATTCTAAGGTGTGCTCTGTGATTTCTGTCGGTTCATCAGCATAAGCCGGTGATGTCAGCATAGCTGAGACCAATCCGATGGGCATTAGGTACAGCGCGATTACCACAATAAGGGGTTTTAATAGACGCGTTTTCATTGGTTACTCCATGTTGGTTGTGCAGCGCTTGGGTATTGTTAGAGCGCTCTAGGTTGTCTTCAAGGCTTACCTATGAGTACTGCTGGGTCATAGTTAATGCCGTTTATCCCTTATATGACGATTCGATTGGTAAATATAGATTCAAAACAGTTTACCTTCTATTAATATCGTCTTGCCAGCCTTTGTTGCCCCACACACATTCTCATGAGTATTAACTGCAGAGACAAAGGCACAGGCTAGAAAATCTGATGAGCCTTTAACAATCAGTCTGCGTGCAGCTAGCTCAATAGGGTCTTTACTTATACCAAGCCAAGTGAACTGCTGTTGTATCTTCCCAGGCCAGCCATACGATTCTCGTTAGCTATTTCAGTCTCACGAGCCAGTCGCTCTTGAGCCTTACTTTGGCCTACCAATTCTATTCGGGTTAGTGCTAGCTCTTTAGCCTGCATGAAGTAACCAACAACAAGCCAGATAAAAGCAAGGGGGCGCAAATATCCCTGCAAGTAGATCGCCAAGCGCATTTGAGGCTGAGGGAAGATCGTAATTAGGCCAGTAGGAGGAAGGGACATGAAAAAATACAAAAATCACGATCAGCCAAGAGACGGTTAGGCCTATAGCAACCTTGATAGATTTTCCTCCATAAGCTGTTTCATTTGTCATATTAATTTCATTTTTGGTTGAACCTTATGGAAGTATCCGGTTGGTAACTGCGGTAGTTGAAGTCAGAGCAATGGTAGCCTTCTGAAAAAGAGGTCGAGACTAGATAACGAAGGGCCAACGCCAATGGTAGTTTAATCACACTTTTTATCGTTAACTCTCACTGCTTGGCAGGCTCTTCTACTTTGCTCTTTTTTGAATTACAGTTTGTACTGCGAGTCAAAAGGTGCAATAGAACAAAGCTAATAGAAATCATACCAAAGCCAATACTTACAAAAACAGGCGTGAGGTGACTATCTTCTGTTCCGTAATAAGCCCCAGATACAATGAGAAATAAAACGCCGGAAAAAAGATATAGATAAATGAATTTAACGTTTTTCATTGTTAACTCCAGATTAGGATTAACCCTATAATAACAAAACAAACTATCTAATCAAATTACGAAAAAATGAAGGTAGTCCCCGTATTAAGGCTAGGTTGCAGCTTTCAAATAAATATGTTCACAGGCTCGCTGGAAATAACATAGTTGTCCTTGTCATTCGCAAAGAGTTCTTTCTTGGAATCACCCTACAGACCCATACCACACTGGTCAGTGTCTTTTACGTTAACGATATGGCCTATATTGATAAAGTCTCAGGTTTGGTTGGTGTAGAGCACCATGGCAGTATCAGGTTTTTGGCTGCCTTAGCGAAAATCAGAACAAATTTAGCCCTCTGCAATAGACGCACACACAAAGTAAAAAGAAAGTAATGGTAGGGATAATTTTATCACTTGATCTTACTCTGAAAAATAGATCAAGTTTGCATGGTCTAGGCGCCAGCACGGCCGATAAACTTACATAAAAAAACGCGAGGCCTAGGTGTTTAAGTCCTCGCGTTTTCAGTTCAGCTATGCATTATTGATGGCAAGGAGCGCGGTGAATCGGCACTCAATCGACAATACAACCACTCAGCAACTTAGCTTACTCTACACCAAAAGCAGTATAAGTCGCCGTACGCGTCGGTGTCGTCTGGGTGTTGAGAACACAGTCCACTTTCGTATCGGCGGCAACTGCCGACCCACCACTGCCAAGCTCAAAGCCATCCGGCACAGCGCCACCTTCAAGCAAGGTCGCCGCGTGCGAGCAAAGTGTCACAGCTGTGCCATGTCCATTATTTGCACTACGCTTTGCATAGTTGCGGGTGCTTGCACTAGAAATCGCAGAGGCCACCCCCTCCAATGATGCTTGTCTCGCATCGGCTGACACTCCGGTGATCTTCGGCAGCGCAATGACGGCCAAAATACCTACCAACGAGACGGTAATCACCAATTCGACCAAAGTAAAGCCGCTTTTTCCATTTTTGAGAGTTTTCATTATAGTTCCTAGATAGCTAGTAAGATAAAAGACTTTTTTAATTATGCCTACCATTAGTATGCCTGATTTTTAGCCTAAGATCGATTTTCAGTACATTAATAGAGCTATAATTTATTAATACACTTAAAGTTAAACGCCGGTACAGCCATTCACCCGATTATCGTAGTCCCTGCCGTCGTTGATACTCTAGCCCTGTCGCCCCATTTTTACGCAGAGCTCCAGACATCCTAGCCAGCCCAACCCTTTAATGTATATGCCACCCTCCACTATAAGCAACAGCAACAAGTGCAGCAGCCGCACGCTCAGCAGCGATTCCTACACAGCGCTACTGAGGGGGCACCTTATGTCAACTCTTCTGTAAACCAAGAGCGCAAGTGCATCTACCACCCATACCCATCATAGGCTAGTAAACTCCATCACCATTGTGATGTTCTAGACCCTGACAATCTTCCCCCGGCACTCCAACCCAATACCGGCCGACTGAGAGGACTTAGAGAACACCTAACTAGTTACAGCAGGACTTAGGTGCCTACTCAAAGGCTTAAGAGGATGGTTTATTAGCTTAGTCATAGCCTGTTTGAATGACCACAATATTGGATGTTTAATAAAAACGAGAAGGGTCTTAAAGGTCCTTAGGGTAAGAGACATAAAGGGATTGTGGCAACCTTCTCCATCTAATGGAGAGGCTAAGGAGAGCACTTAAGGGTTTGTCTGCCCTATCAAGCACTTGACTTTGTGGTAGATACAACTAGTTTGGATGGTCTAGTCGCCCCCATGGCTACAAAAGACTGACATAAAAAAACGCGAGGGCTTCGTAATGAAGTCCTCGCGAATTCAGTTCACCGACCTACATTCAACTGATCAGTAACTTAAAGTACACCGCGCTGGACGAAATTGGCGGTAAGTACCGGCAACGCAACAGTATTGAGAATACAGTTCTGAGTAGCATCAGCGGCAACTAAGGTCCCAGAGTCACCCAACGCAAAGTCGGAATCCATAGCACCACCGTCCAAAAGGGTCACCAAAGAACCACAGTCTACTGCCGTTAATCCTTTAGAAATGTCTGCGCTCCGCGCTATGTAGTTGTTGGTGCTTATACTACTTAATACAGCCGCCGCTGATTCCACTGATGCTTGTCGCGCGTCAGTTGACACACCCATAATCTTAGGCAGCGCAACGATCGACAACACCCCAACTAATGCGACCGCAATCACTATTTCAACTAAAGTAAAACCGTTTTGTTCATTTTTGATATTTTTCATAATAACTCCTAGACAGCTAGTAAGTGGATTAAAAGACTTTTTAATTATGTCTTCCGCCAATAGTAATGGAGTTTTAGTGCAAAGTCGAGTTTAAATACATTAATGGAGTAATCGTTCATAAATGTATTTAAACTTAACCGCCGCTGAGGTAAATAAGCGACTTGCGGGCCTATTTGAAAGATCCTGGGTATAGCTGTATGTTGAGGGCGTCTAAATCAGTACCTGCTTAGCCCCCACTCTTGTAGTTTCAAGCATAGCGGTATGCATATACTAGCTATCTTTTTAAAGTCTATCTTGAGGCTACCTGTCTTACCAGCCCTTAACGGCCGCATAAGAGATCTACGTCTACGAAAAAATTAAGACTAAGACTACCAATCTCGTCTATCAGTGTTTAAATGCAGTCCTGCAGAGTTTTCAAAACTTGATAAACTGTCAACCCATTCGACACTATTAGCCAGGCATAATGACCGAGTCCAACCACCTAACCACCGGCCCAGAAGAAACCGCGAAACTGATGCGGTTGGCGACCTATGCCTCTATTTCAGTAGCATCGATACTGATTGTGGCCAAATTAGTTGCCTGGGGCATGTCAGGCTCGATTAGCATACTGGCCACATTGATTGACTCGGTTTTGGATGCATTGGCATCACTGATAAATCTAGTGGCTGTACGCCACGCCTTAACGCCAGCCGATAAAGAGCACCGTTTTGGCCACGGTAAAGCCGAAGCATTGGCAGGCTTGAGTCAATCAATGTTTATTGTTGGTTCCGCAGGATTTCTACTATTTGAAGCCGGACGCAGAATCATCAATCCAATCCCAGTTGAAGCCTCCGGCATCGGCATGCTGGTGATGGTTTTCTCGATTTTTGCCACAATGCTATTGCTGGGCCTGCAGAATCATGTCATTCGCAAAACCAATTCCACCGCCATCAAAGCCGATGCCGTGCATTACCGAGCCGACCTGCTGGTCAACGGAAGTGTGATACTGGCCCTGTGGTTGTCAACTAGAGGTTGGGCTGGATTTGATGCGTTGTTTGCCTTGGCCATCGCTGTATATATTCTCTACAGTGCCTGGGAAATTATTAGGGTATCCTACGATCATCTGATGGACCGTGAACTGCCCGACGAGCAGCGTGAATTGATCAAACAGCGGGTCTTGCAACACAAAAAGGTCCGTGGACTGCATGATTTGCGTTCAAGGCATTCTGGCGTCATGACATTTATTCAGCTGCATCTGGAGCTGGATGACGATCTTTCTCTACTGGAAGCTCACAAGATTTCTGATGAGGTGGAGATGAATTTACTAAAGGTCTTTCCCGGCTCTGAGATTATTATTCATATAGATCCACAGTCAGTGGTGGGCGATGAATCGATGACGGATTTCAACTAACACAAGCCTTGACCAACCCGTTCTAAAAGACAGTGGTGACCGCAAAATGGACATTACCTCTGGGGGTATTGCTCAATCTGACTTTATTGCTACTTTGCCCCAGGGCACCGGCGTTTCAGCCGACTCAACCTTTAGGCCCGCTAGTTTTCTCTATCGAGTGAATCAAGCAATACCGTAAAACTAGCCATGAAATGATACTTAAGTGGTGATCTTGGATTCTATTTTGTGACGGGCAAGTAAGGTCGCAGCGCGCAATAGAACCGCATAAGCCAATAGTTCAAATACCTCTTCAAAGAACACCTGATGGGTAAACGTAACTTTCTCGCATATGTCACCAGCAATGAGTAAAACACCTGCTTTCAGAGCCATAATTCCCGGCGCACTAACAAGAAACTGCTTGGCCAAATCAAGATAAAATCTTAGCCTCATCAAGGCCAATATAGACATGGTTGCAAAAACTTGAGCCAACCAAAGATTGCGGCCAGAGCCGGACCCCCATTTTACTAAGAAGGCATGAAGATTGAGCTCGTTCATATCGATTTCACGGAGGAGAAATGCTACCGTCAGCCAGACAAAAAACAGACACAGCAACCTATCAGTTCTCTGTGATTGAAAAACCGGCACCAAGTACACCGCTAACACAGCAAAGAGGGTCAAAGCCTGAAGGTTTTCTAACAAATGGTTCTCGCCAAAAACGCCAAAATCTTGAAGAATAAATACAGAATAACTGGACCAAATAATCGCTATGGTGATTGCGCTCTCGGTCAATATTGCCAGTGGTGTTAATAATTTCAACTTAGACGCCCCTCTACTGCAGTTTTTTATGCACCATAACCACTCTGCTGGTGGCCATTATTTTTATTTCTTCAGGTCAAGAACTTCATCTGACGCGACTAGTGGGTCACTATGAGCCTGCAGTTTAGATATGCTAAGCACGCTTAGGTTGGTAAAATCTAAGCCAAACTTACCTCATTTAAGCACAATAAAAAACTATTTTGCATATTAAGTTAACAGGATTAAACCATGGCTTTACCGGCGATACTTTCACAACGCTTAAGATTACCTGTAGTTGCAGCACCCCTATTCATTGTCTCTAACCCAGATCTTGTTATTGCTCAGTGCAAGGCGGGCGTTGTGGGCTCTTTCCCCGCGCTTAATGCACGGCCGGCAGCGGAATTAGACCGCTGGCTCGAAAGAATCACCACTGAACTCGCAGAGTATGATGCTGCCAATCCTGACAACCCATCTGCTCCCTTTGCTGTCAATCAGATTGTTCATGGATCTAATGATAGATTACAGCATGATGTTGAGATGTGCGTGAAATGGAAGGTGCCTATTGTTATTACTTCTCTTGGCGCGAAAGAATTTGTCAATGAGGCAGTACACTCCTATGGAGGCATCGTATTACACGACATTATCAATAATCGTTTCGCCAAAAAAGCAATAGCCAAAGGTGCCGATGGTCTAATTGCTGTGGCTGCAGGAGCTGGCGGTCACGCTGGCGCCTTGTCCCCTTTCGCGCTAGTTCAAGAGTTAAGAGAATGGTTCGATGGTCCACTCTTGCTGTCTGGCTCAATAGCCAATGGGGAAGCCGTCTTGGCATCACAAGCCATGGGCGCTGACCTAGCCTATATAGGGTCGGCCTTTATTGCCACGGAGGAAGCTAACGCTGAACAAGCCTACAAGCAGTCTATCGTCGATCATAATGCGGATGATATTGTCTTAAGCAGTCTATTCACCGGCATCAGCGGTAATTATCTAAAACCCTCAATAATTTCTGCGGGCATGGATCCTGACAATCTACCTGAGAGTGATCCCTCTACAATGAGCTTTGGCTCTGGAGGCGACTCTGATGCAAAGGCATGGAAAGACATCTGGGGTTGCGGTCAGGGTATTGGCGCAGTAAAAGCAGTTCTTACTACTTCAGAATTAGTGAGCCAGATCGAAAGACAATACAATGCAGCCAAAGCTAGGTTAGCCAAACTCTAGGCACTGTGGGTCGGGGTAGTACGCTACCCCGATTCAATATTTAGCCCTCATCCTTACTGCCGACAGATTGGCTTAGCGGGCTAAATTCCATAGTTCTTTCTCTGACCGAACCAAAGCGCAAGCCCAGTAGATCCAGGAAATAATTTTGATGGAGCCGCCAGGGAGCAACTACTCCCTCCTTTGGGAACTTATCAATCGACCGATTAATATAGCCCGAGTCTAAACCTATCGATGGCACTCGCTTCAATTCTTTATTGCTATTGCGCGGCACGCAAATCGCCAGCTTTTGTTTATCTAGATATTTGAGTAGTCGACAAACATATTGACTGCTGAGGTCGCATTTCAACGTCCAAGAAGCGTTTGTATACCCTGTTGCAAAGGCAAAATTAGGCACGTCACTCAACATCATTCCCTTGTACTGTAAAGCCTCTGAAATATCGACAGCTTTTCCATCAACACTAATCTGCATGCCGCCCATGGCGAGTAGCTCAAGGCCAGTGGCACTAACAATAATATCAGCGTCGAGAACTTTACCTGATTTAAGCTCGATGCCATCAGCGGTAAAGCGGCTAATGTTGTCAGTAACCACCGAAGATGTGCCCTTGCGTAATGAGCGAAATAAATCACCGTTTGGTACTAAGCATAGTCGTTGGTCCCATGGGTTGTAGCGAGGAGAGAAATGCGTGGCGACATCAAAGTCTTTACCCAACCAAAGCTGAGTCCATTGAATCAATTTATTTTTTATGTATTCAGGTCGCTTTTTACTCATTTTGTACAAAATCATTTGCGACAGCACGTTTTTCCAGCGCGTCGCCCAATAAGCCACTTGCTCCGGCAAATAGCGTTCTAATTTTTTTGCAGTAGAGTCTATCTCAGGGCGCGAGATAACATAGGTAGGCGAGCGTTGAAGCATAGTGACATGGCTCGCACGGTCAGCCATCGATGGCACCAGGGTTATCGCCGTCGCCCCACTGCCGATAACAACGACTTTTTTGCCACTATAGTCTAGCTCTTCAGGCCATTTTTGAGGGTGAATTATCTCGCCTTTAAAGGCATCAGCTCCAGGGAATTCTGGCATGTAGCCTTGATCATAGCGATAATATCCGGTGCAACTATAGACAAAATTGCAGGTCATGGTCATCGTATCTTGGCCATTAACTTTTAACACTAGCGACCAGATTGCAGTAGCACTGTCCCAGGAAAGACTCTCGACTTGCTGGTTATAACGAATGTGCTGTTCGATATCATATTCGCGCGCAGTTTCACGAATATATTCAAGAATTGCCGGCCCATCGGCAATCGCTTTTTCATGCCTCCAGGGTTTAAAGCTATACCCCAAAGTATGCATATCAGAATCTGATCTTATTCCAGGATAACGAAAAAGGTCCCACGTCCCGCCCATCGCCGCGCGACTTTCAATAACAGCAAAGCTCTTGGTGGGCGTATCTTTGGTTAAATGACAGGCCGCACCGATACCTGAGAGCCCGGCCCCTACAATAATTACATCGACATGTTCAACTGACATAGACTTCACTTATAAGGTATTTTAATGGCAGGAGTTTACGATAGAGGACCCTTTTAAGGTGTCTCCTGTGTGACAAAAAACGGTTGACTCTCTCTGTGCAATTTAGCCCTAAAACCACCCTTTCACCGCCTTATCTAGGTCTGCGGTGCACCTCACCAGCTGGGCGTTATAGATCTCTGCTTGCCCTTTGACCTTAGCGGCAACATTTAATAACTGTGGTTTTTTGTTAAAACTACCCCTTGAATAGCCTCCCCAACCTTCATGGTATGCAAGATATTGCCGAAAAGGATCTGATTTAGAAATACCCAGTCTGCGGTGGCTTTTGTCGGTATACCAGCCAATAAAATTGATCGCATCACTAAAATCGTCCCGATCGTGACCCCAGTTGCCGGTCGCCTTCTTATAGTCACCCCAAGCTGGATCTTGAGCCTGAGCATAACCATAAGCAGAAGACTTTCGTGGCAATGGAATAAACAAGAACTTAGGTCTATCAGGTCTTACATCGGCCCTAAAACTAGACTCTTGCTTCATAATCGCCATCATCACCGTAATTGGAGTGCCCCAGCGATTGTGCGCTGCACGAGCATCTTCGTACCAATCCGTTTCACCCCAAAATATTTTGCAAATATTACCTATCTTTGTGGGCTGGTAGTTTGCACAACTACTCAGCATCAGCGCAGCAAAAAGAAATATTAAAGTAGCTTTATATCTCATCTAAGTTTACCTATCAATTAACCATCATTCGGCCAAGCGCTAAAGAAATCGCTCGCAACTAAAGGCCTGATATGCCTCTCTCGGTTAGTCGGCGTGCCCAAATATAAAAAGCCTATAATCTCTTCATTTTCAATAAGGCCCAATCCTTGCTTAATAACCTGAGAAACAGCGTGCGCACCTGTGCGCCAAACTGAACCAAACCCATGCGCGTAAGCCGCCAAGCCAATATTATTCATTACGCCGCCTGTCGCGATAGCCTGCTCAATATCTGGAACCTTAGGGTGACTTTTATAACTCGCAATACCGACAACAATAAGAGGCGCCCGAAAGGCCTTTGCGTAGGCGCTATCGACCTCATTTTGCAGAGCATTTGGGTTGCTATCTTTGTAGTGGCTGACAAAAAGCTCCCCAAGATGTTTGCGATCGTCGCCTGATATAGTCAAAAATCGCCAGGGCCTTAAGTGCATGTGATCTGGCGCTCGCAACGATGCTGAAAAAATAGAATCTAAAATCTCAAAATCTGGAGCCGGCTCCTCAAGACGTGGGTGCGATCTTCTCTCACCAATCAGTTGCGTTACTTGCTTGCCCATTTCAGTATCGAGAATCATCCCAAACGCCTTTTAGTAAGAGGTAAATATAAACCACCTTCAGACCAGAGAATAAACGCTTATACCCTCATAAAGGCAGTCGAAATGACGCTCTTAATAGGACTACAAACTGACCAGCCTGAGAGAAATTGTAGCATAGGGCATTAGCTAAAAAACCTTAATCAACCTCATTAATCAGCATTAGTAGTTCCCGATATGCACAGTAGTGTTACTTATTCTAGAGTTGCCGTCTTGACGGTTTCCTGTGAGCCCGTGCATCATGCATGCACGGCACAATAGTTAAAATGAGTAGGGCAGTGAGTATCAAAAAAAGTTAGAATCTTTGCCCCACAAAAGCCTACTAGGTAGCTCTAATGACCACGATATTCCATAACACAGACAGTTATATTTTTACCGGAACCTGCCGCGCCGTTTCAGGCATTGTTGCCGCGGTAACGAGTTTTTTGGCTGACAGGGACTGCTATATTTGCGCACTAGAACAGTTTGACGATGAGTCAACCGAAAAATTCTTTATGCGCGCCGTTTTTCGCCGACAGCAAAATGCCCCCAGTATCGAAATATTGGCTGAGGAATTTTCTAGTATTTCCGAGGCATTCGGCATGGAATGGAATTTCCATTGCCCAGAAACACCGATCAAAACCATTATTTTAGTATCCAAATACGATCACTGCCTAGATGACCTCTTGTATCGCAAACGCAAAGGTGAAATCAACATGGCAGTCACCGCAGTTGTATCTAATCACCAAGACTTACGCTCGATGGTTGAGCGTGAGGGCATTCGCTTTATATATCTTCCTGTGACCCCTGAGACTAAAGCCCAGCAAGAGCAGCGTTTACTCGAGATTATTGACGAAACTCAATCTGAACTCATTGTTTTAGCGCGTTATATGCAAATTCTGTCCGACGAGTTGACCAAAAAACTGGCTGGCCGTTGCATTAATATTCACCACTCGTTTTTACCTGGATTTAAGGGCGCCAAACCCTATCATCAGGCTTTCGATCGTGGTGTTAAAGTGATCGGAGCGACAGCCCACTACGTCACCTCTGACCTGGATGAGGGACCAATCATTGAACAAAGGCTCACTCGAGTCGACCACACCTGTGGCCCCCAGCAACTTGTGGATGTGGGCCGAGATAACGAAAGCATGGCACTAGCCAAGGCAGTTAAATACCATATTGAGCGTCGCGTCTTTCTCGACGGTAATAAGACTGTGGTTTTTATAGGCAGTTAACCTTTTCACCTACAGAGAGCACCCTATGCCTTTTGGCCTTTTAAAATATGGACTGAGCAGGAACTACCCTGCGAAGCACCACTTTACACCCTCTAAAGACCTTAAAAGGCACTATGATGTTGTGATTATTGGCGGGGGCGGTCACGGTGCTGCCATTGCCTATAATCTCGCCAAATATCACGGCATTACCAAGGTTGCTATCCTCGAAAAAGGCTATCTTGGCGGAGGAAACACCGCGCGAAATACTGCCGTCATTCGCTCTAACTATTTAACCGAGGCAGGCGTTAAGTTCTACAGCGAATCAGTAAAACTCTTTAACAACCTCAGTAACGAATTTAACTATAACGTGATGATGGAAAATCGTGGTCAGTTGACGCTAGCCCATAGTGATGCCGCTATTCGTAGTTTTCGCTGGCGAGCTGAGGTAAACCAACATATGGGCGTGCGTTCAGAGTTGGTTGATCGCCAAACGATCTCTGAGTTAGTGCCTAACCTTAATATGTCAGAAGACAGTCGGTTCCCTATTTTAGCTGGGCTTTGGCATGCCGACGGCGCTACCGCTCGCCATGATGCTGTCGCCTGGGGTTACGCAAAAGGCGCATGTGATCGGGGTGTGGAATTACACCAACTAACCGAAGTAGAAGATATCGAAATTACCAGCGGTCGAGTTACTGCGATAAAAACTAATCGAGGCAGAGTCGAGTGCGGCTGCGTTGTTCAAGCTGTCGCAGGTGCCAGCTCAATAGTCGCTAAAAAAGCCGGCATTCCCCTACCCATTCATTGCTATCCCTTACAGGCGATGGTAACTCAGCCCTACAAACCGATACTGACCCCTCATGTCAGCTCCCCACAGGTACACGTTTATGTGCACCAGACATCTCGAGGAGAATTTGTTATTGGCGGTGGGTCGGATCCTTACCCCCTCTATAACACGAGAGCCACGCTAGACCAGCGGGAGACTCTATCCGCTGCGGCAATGGAACTATTTCCATTTTTAGCCCAGGCAAGACTGTTACGGCAATGGGCCGGCACCACTGATATGACGCCAGATTACAGCCCGATCATGGGTTTAAGCCCGGTAGAAAACTATTATTTAGATGCTGGCTGGGGAACCTGGGGATTCAAAGCTACGCCAATATGCGGTGTCACTATGGCGGAACTGGTAGCGACGAAAAAAGTTCCTGACCTTATTAAGCCCTTTGAACTCGAGCGGTTTTATCGCTTTGCGCAAATCAATGAAGCCGGCGCTACCGCCGCTAGCCACTAGGAGAAGATCGTTGAAGCTACTAACCTGTCCGCTCAATGGCTCTCGCAATATCAGCGAGTTTACCTATGGTGGCGAGTATCACACAACACTCAATCATCTAACGACGTCAGCGCGAGATTGGGCAGAGCATGTCTTTTTCCATGACAATGCTGCGGGCCTGGTCACCGAGTGGTGGTGTCATACTGCAAGCTCATTTTGGTTCCTGGCCGAGCGCAATACCATCACCGACGAAGTTGTTCGCACTTTTAAAGCTGATGAAATCTACACTCAGCGAATCGACTTTGACACCATTAATCCGGAGAGCCGATCATGAGGAGTCGACTAGCTGCGCCCTATGGCTCATTGATTAATCGAGAAAAGGTCATTCAGTTTGAGTTTGAAGCAAAGACCTATCAGGGTTTTCATGGCGATAGTATTGCCAGTGCTCTGGCCGCAAACAATCAAACATTACTCAGCCGCTCGTTCAAGTACCACCGCCCCAGGGGTGCATTAACCATGGCGGGGCAAGATGCTAATACGATGGTGCAACTGCCATCCAACCCAAATGCATTGGCCGATCGAGAGCTTATCAGTGAGGGACTAAAGGTCACTGGTCAAAATTATTCTGGGAGCCTAGAGAAAGATCGAGGTGAATGGGTTGGCCTTTTTTCACGATTTTTGCCAGTGGGATTTTATTATAAAGCGTTTTTTAAACCCCGTGGTATGTGGGAGAAATGGGCTCCCTTGATTCGTAAAAAAGCCGGACTTGGTGTTATTAACCAGCAATTGGTGCCAGATTATTACGACAAACAATATAAATTTTTTGATGTCGTTGTTATTGGCGGCGGTCCCGCGGGCATGCAAGCCGCCTTAGAGTCTGCAGTAACCGATTGTGAGGTTCTATTGGTCGACGAGAACCCAAGTCTCGGAGGCTCCCTCAATTACAGTCGCTTTGATGTCGAAGGCGCTCGCGGTAAAAAGCAGCTTGATGAATTACTTAATGCCATTAACGAGAAGCCAAATATCTCAGTAATGACCGGCGCAGTCTGTAATGGCTGGTTTGCCGACAACTGGTTGCCCATTATCGCAAAGAAGCGTCTGTATAAGGTTCGTGCCAAGCAAACTATTATGTGTACTGGCTCTTTAGAGCAACCGGCTATTTTTCATAATAATGATCTGCCTGGCGTGATGATGAGCAGTGCCGCGCAACGACTAGTGCACCTTTATGGTGTCTGCCCAGGATCCCACGCAGTGATTGTCACCGGTAACAATGATGGCTATGGAACGGCCCTAGATCTTGATGATGCTGGTGTTAAAATTAACGCTATCATTGATCTACGCGAAGACCCAAATTATGATGATATCGCCAAGGCCGCAGTCGCTAGAGGCATTAGAATTGAAACCGGGACAACCGTCTATGCCGCCCAACATAAGGGCGCTAATCGTGTTACCTCGGTGGATATACGTAAAATCGTCAGCCAGGGTATCTGTGCCGAGCAAGGTGAGACAATTACCTGTGATCTACTCTGTATGTCAGTGGGATACACCCCCACCTATCAACTTGCCTGTCAGGCCGGCGGACAGCTTACCTACGACGATCAGTCAGCCATGTTTAGTCTGCACAACTGCCCCGAATCACTCCAATTAGCCGGTTCAGTGAATAGTTTATGGTCGCTTGACGCGGTTTTAATGGAAGCCAAAAGGACCGCGACCATAGCCACTAATGCACTAGGACTTACTCAGGTCCAGGTGGCTGATAGGGTGACTGAACACACGGTTAGTCCCAATCATCCTTGGCCTATATTTGCCCACCCAAAGGGTAAAGAATTTGTCGATTTCGACGAAGATCTAACCATTGCCGACATTATCAATGCCACTGCTGATGGCTATGAACATATTCAGCTGGTCAAGCGCTATTCGACCTGCGGTATGGGTCCCTCTCAGGGTCGTCATTCAGCACTTGTCGCCGCTCGGTTAGTGGCCGCAGCGACTAATCGCACGGTGGCGGAAACAGGGGTTACCACCGCGCGACCCCCCTTTTCTGCCGAGCAGTTAGGCCATAGTGCCGGGCGCAGCTTTTATCCTGCCCGGCGCAGTAATATGCACTACAGACATATCGAAGCCGGCGCCGAAATGCTCCAAGCGGGTGCCTGGTATCGTCCTGCCTTTTACCGCTCTAAAGGTACGGATTCACAGGCCTGTATAGACGCAGAAGTTAGCAACGTTCGCAACAACGTTGGCCTCATCGATGTCTCTACCCTAGGTGGCATTGAAGTCCGCGGGGTCGATGCCGGTGAGTTTTTAAATCGATTATATACCTTTGGATTCATCAAACAACCCGTCGGCAAGGCCCGTTATGCTCTACTCACTAATGAAGCAGCTGTGATCATTGACGACGGTGTGGCCTGCCGCTTTGGCAACAACCATTATTACGTGACCGCTACCACCGGCGGGGTCGACCGAGTCTATCAGAACATGCTCAAATGGAACGCCCAATGGCGGTTGGACGTTGATATTGCTAACGTCACCTCAGCTTATTGTGGTGTTAATATTGCCGGACCTAATGCGCGCGCAGTGCTGCAAAAAGTCTGCTCTGATGTTGATTTATCCTCGGAGGGATTTCCCTATATGGGCGTTCGCTCAGGTAATATCGGGGAAATTCCTGCTAGACTAATTAGAGTAGGTTTTGTTGGTGAGTTGGGCTATGAAATCCATGTCCCTCAGCAATACGGTGAAGCGCTCTGGGACGCATTGATGGTTGCAGGCAGTGATCATGATATTCGACCCTTCGGTATAGAAGCCCAGAGAATACTGCGACTGGAAAAAGGTCATATTATTATCGGCCAAGATACCGATGCAATGTCAAATCCCAATGAAGTACAGATGAGCTGGGCAGTATCCCGAAATAAACCGTTCTTCGTTGGCGGGCGAACCATTGCTGAATTAGAGAAAAAACCTAGCTTGCGTGGCTTAGTCGGTTTTGTCATCGATGACACCAAGGCACCAATACCCCGAGAAAGCCATCTAGTTGTCGAAGGCCAAAAGATGACCGGACGGGTAACCTCCTGTAACTTTTCTCCCACCCTAGGTAAAGCCATAGGCTTAGCCTATGTGCCCCCCGAAAAGACTACTGCGGGATGTATTATAGAAATAAAATCTACTGGTGGTGTGAGGGTGCTAGCTAAGGTCGTAGAACTGCCCTTCTACGACCCCGATAATTTGCGGCAGGAGCTATAGCTATGGCAACACTAGACCCAACGATGGGTATGCGGCGCAGCCAATTATATCGACGTCATATCAACAATAATGCCCTGTTTAAAAAAACTGGCTCCAATTTCGTCGTTAGCCACTACAACAATGCCAGCGACCAAGGCACAGAGCTAGAACAGGCGCGCTCCATGGCTATATGCGATCTATCAACGTTGCCTAGAGCTGGCTTTAAGGGCGCAGGGGCGCCTAGCTGGGCTGAGAATCAAGGCATAAAACTACCCGATAGCGCCAACACATCTATCGTACAACCTGAGGGTTGTCTGGTGGCTAAGTTATCTGACCAAGAATTATTAATTCTCAGTGATATTTTCGCTAAAAGCCATCAAGTGACTGCCCTTGGAGCACAATCCACCCGCGATCATTTAGAAAATGACACTCAGACGTACTTGCTACCTCGAGGTGACAGCCATTGTTGGCTCGCGGTGACCGGTGTCCAGGCTGCTGAGATGTTCTCAAAAGTCTGTGGCGTGGATTTACGCCCCCATAAATTTGCACTGGGTAATATAGCGCAGACCTCAGTTGCCAAGATCAACGCAGTGGTTATTCGGCATGATCTAGGCGCAACACTCAGTTATTACATTTTGTGTGATATAAGCGCCACAGAGTTCCTCTGGGATTGCCTACTTGATGCTATGCAAGAATATGCCGGCAGCCCCGTTGGCATTAGTGCACTAGAAGCATTAATCTCCGCCTAATATCCAGATGCTTGGTATCTTTGGATAAGTATTGCGCTTAGTTTTTAAGCTATAATTTAGGCTACACTAGCCTCATGAAAAATAACAAAAATATTGAAATAAGTGCCCTGCGTGTCTTTTCCGCTGTCGCTGAAGCCGAAAGCTTAACTCAAGCCGCAGAAAGATTAGGTATCACCCAATCAGCGGTATCCCAAACCCTTAAACAGTTAGAACTGCAGGTCGAGTCTCAGCTTGTAGTCACTCGTTCAAGGCCCATAAAGCTAACCCCAAGCGGCCAAGTATTAAAGGGCTATGCCGAAAGCATAATCAATGACACCCGACGGATGCTAGTCGATATGCACAGGGTATCTAAAGGGGGAAGCTTGCCGTTAAGCGTGGGTATGATCGATTCTTTTTGCGACGTTGCTGGCCTTAAATTTATGCAAAAAGTGAAGCCTTTTACCTCCAAGCTAGCTCTGCGAACCGGTTTGGTATCGCCTCTAACTCAGGCTTTATTAAATCGTGATCTCGACATACTGATCACCAGCGACCCCATTGATGAACATCCAGAATTACAACGCTACCCCATCCTTAGAGATCCCTTTGTGATGATTGTGCCTGAGCAGTTTGCCCAGTCAGGAAAGGTTAGTTGCGAGTGGCTCGCGAGCAACTTG
>Ga0222633_1000738_pt1 | contig 24193 bp, 23 predicted proteins | sample AntAcemetageno48_FD_179816 | JGI IMG/M metagenome (GOLD analysis project Ga0222633, IMG submission 179816) | Saline water microbial communities from Ace Lake, Antarctica - #48 | ecosystem: Environmental > Aquatic > Non-marine Saline and Alkaline > Saline | place: Antarctica: Ace Lake | collected...
ATCCGATAGATCAAGCCAGGAGCCTGACCACAGGGCTCTCCGAGGTGATGGGTGCAACATTGCTGGTTTCACAAACGACCGGTTTCGGGGGCACGGCAGACGGGGCCGAACTGGTGTTCACCGAGCAGCTGGCTATGGTTTCGACCCTGGTATCCGGGGAATTGAGACGCACCCTGTTACAACTGGATAATGCCATCGCCGAAGCCCTCGCAAATAATGAAACCCTGTTAACGGGAACCAATGTATCAGGCGTACTCTCTTTCGATGGTGACCTCGTCACAATGACCACCACGACATCAACCAGCAGTAATATCCAGACTGGCATCAGTGTCATCCTGACTATCCCCACCGGGACGCGAAACAACCCGGGAGGCGCTGGTATCTTCACTGCGGATGAAATAAAGATCAGCGTGTCCCAAACACAAAACGACCTAACAACCCAACAATTATTCGAAGGGGAGCTAGTACTCAATATGCAAGCCTCGGCCGTCGGCGCCGATGTATCCTCTCTCGGTTATTCCGGCGAACTGCGAAGCACAGGAGCTTTAGTGTTTACCGGCGATATTGTCGTTAACAACGTTTCGACAAAGGACGAATCCAGTCTGCGAGGCAGCTACGACACTGCTTTCACTTTCGCAGATGGTTCCATGCTGCTTATGGACGGGTTGCTGGAGACCCAAATCAATCTTTACACGGTGAATGCGGGTAACAGCACTGTGATCACTGATCTCCAGACCAATGTGATCACCGACATGAACGCTGATCTTAACCTCACAATCAATAGCGCTGGTGCCGTCGTGGCAGGATCCATCGTTGCTGACGGGGTGCAGGCGGCGACCATGGATGCCAGTGGCATCGTCAATTTCTCGGACGGCACGGCGACCAGCCTGCCCGTCCCTGTCATCTAAAACCCCTTTCTGCCCGCTTTATGCCTATTTCTCGCGAACGAACATGCGTTCTTTGCTTACGGGACGATCAACTGCTGGCAATCGAAATGGAAGACCCGATGACCGCAAAACGTTACTGGTCCTTCCCCGGGGGCGCTGTAGAAGAAGGGGAAACACCAGAGGACTGTGCTGTACGGGAAGCGCTTGAAGAATCGGGCTATCAGGTCTCCCTGACAACCGACGCCTTTACCAACAACTACAGGTTTCGCTGGAATGGCAATACTTACGACTGCACCACACACTGGTTTATGGCCGGACTGGCAACTGAAGAACAGGAACCGGTTGATGACGAAGCCTTCATTGTGCAGTCATCGTGGCTGCCATGGCCCAGATGTCGCCAGCTGTTTTTGTTTAACCCCGGGATAGTCGAAGCGCTCGATTACTGGCTACCCCTCAAGCCCTGAACTTCATTACCTGAACTTCATTACCTGAACTTCGTTACCTAAACTTCATTACCTAAACTTCATTACCTAAACTTTGTCCCCTAAGCTCCATCACCAGGCTGGGTCAGATACTCAGACAGGCCGTATCCTTTACGCTCGCCATCCAGAGTGTATTCCGTCATCCCTTCGCCAATATAAGTAATCTGTTCAGAACGTCGGTTGCGAAGCGGAATGAACGCTTTAACCACGCCTTCAACATGATGTTGGTCGCCATTTTCGAGGGTCACCTCCGCTATCAGCTTCTTGTGAAAACTGGTCCCTTCCTCATATTCGGTCGATAGCTCGATATCCTTGATTTGCAGAAGCTCCGTTCCCTTATGGAACATGCCACCTCGCCTGTCACCAACAACAGACAGCACCATACCAAGGTCATCGCCGTAGTTACCGGTAATCCAGCGATAAGACGGAACTGACTGCCAAAACCTGGGTCCCCATGAGTGATCCCGAATACCATGACCGTTAATATTAATGGTGGACTCACCTTCAATCGCCAGCGTACCTTCAACCCTCATGTGTTGCTCGGAATGAGCTCTGGCGAAGTCATTACCATCTCCAGGTTCGCCCACATGGCCGTAAAGAGGACCCACGCCATGGTGAACCAGGTCCAGCTTAATCCTCTTGAAAGGATTACTCTTAAAGGCCTTGCCGGGATCCTTCATATCCCTGGGGTCATTCATATAGAGCGCGGTCCCGTCGTAGGTCGTTCGCAACCTTTCTCCGGGTTCCAGCACTTCCACCCTTACGCCACCCGCGTTCCACTCGTCGTTATTTGATATCTCAGGCTTCTTGTAATTAAAAAATACGGATCCGTCACTGTTAAACACAATGACGGTCATTTCCGCATAGCCCTCGTTAGCCCGGTTACCGATACGAATAAATCCGCCGCGGTTACTTTCCCGGTCAAAGAAATTGAAATAGACGGACTCATTAAAATTGTCTTCAGGACCCAGTGGGTGGGTGTAGTCGTCTTCCGGCTTTATATTTCCAACGATGGTTACCATGAATATCTCCTGTGGCTCATGCTTCGGCTGCTTAACGGAATACTACATAAGAGTCAGGTTTAAGTATAATGACGCCCAGATTCTTAAAGCAGGGTGACACTTGGATATCAAAGCACGCATGAACGACATCATTGCCAAGGAAGCTGCTGCAATCCAGTCCATCAAGGTAACGGACGCTTTTGTCGAAGCGGTGAATCTGTTGCTGGACTGCCGCGGGAAAGTGATCACCACCGGGATTGGAAAAGCAGGATACATAGCGCACAAATTTGCCGCGACCATGTCATCTACCGGAACCTCTGCTTTTTTTGTTCACCCTGCCGAAGCGGGACATGGGGACCTGGGCATGCTGTCCGAGAATGACTGCATCGTGGCTTTCTCCACCAGCGGAAAATCCAATGAAGTCCTGGAGATGCTTCAGAACGCCAGCAATAATCTCGGCGTAAAAACCGTCATAGGCGTAACGTCCCACATGGACTCGCCGCTGCGCGACCTGTCAACGGTTGTTCTGGATATGGGGCCTGATATCGAAGAACCCTGCCCAATTAATACTGCACCCAGCGCCACTATTGCCGTCATGCTGGCAATCTCGGATGCCCTTGCACTAACACTGATGGAGCTAAAAGAATTCACAACCTCCGACTATCACGCTCGGCATCACAAGGGATACCTCGGATCTGTAACACGCCCGGTGCCGAGTTACGACGAGTCCTGAACCAATGCCGATAGTCGACCCTGCAGAAATTGCCAAGAAGTACCTGCAACGACTCAAGGAATCTGTTGCCCGACTCGAGAATAAGGTGCAGGTCGTGGGCTTCATTGCCTCTGATGACCCACCATCGATTTCCTATGCCAATGCAACACGCAGGGTGTTTACCGATGCGGGCTTTAACTATGACCTCCGACAGGTAAAGCGACTGGAGCTTGAGACCGAAATCATCAAGGCCAATGCAGACCCGGATGTACACGGCATCTTTATCTACTTCCCTGTGTTCAGTAACCAGGAAGACGACTACCTGCGAAACCTCGTACACTACACCAAGGATATAGAAGCAGGCAGCCGTTACTGGACCAGAAAACTTAAGGCCAATGATCGCTCGGCAACTGATGAAGACACCAACAAGAAGGCTCTCATCCCGTGTACACCCCTGGCCATCGTAAAAGTACTGGATGATATTGGTGAATACGGCGCTGGAGATCTCCCCCTTGCAGGAAAAATAGTCACCATATTTAACCGCAGCGAAGTGATCGGGCGACCTCTGGCCGTCATGATGTCCAACGACGGTGCTTTGGTTCTGTCTTTCGACGAAAATGGACCACTGGAGTTCACGGCTGGCGCCCCAAAAGAAACGAACCAGGACCGCAGCAGCGCCCTGGCTCAGTCAGACATCATTATTACCGGTGTTCCGGATTCAAATTTTGAACTGGTGAAACTCCAGGAGATTTCCGGCAATGCCGTTTGTGTGAACTTTTCGTCAGAAAAGAACTTCGCCGAGGACGTTAAATTCCATGTCCGAACCTTTATTCCTCGTGTCGGTCCAATGACCGTAGCCATGTGTATGCGCAACACCATTCGACTGTTTGAGAATTTTCACCATGACTAGCCTGGATACAAATGGCCTGGATAAACTAGCGGAACAAAAACTGGCCACCTATCTCGACGGGCTGGCTGCAAGAACTTCGACCCCTGGGGGCGGCGCTGTTGCAGCCGTGGTTGCAGCCGAGGCCTGTTCCCTCATCGCCATGGTGGCTAATTTCAGCAAGGACGATAGGGCCAAAGAGATCGCGGCTCGCGCCCAGGCTTCCATCGCAAACCTTCTGGAACTTGCGGACCAGGACACACTGGCCTTTAAATCCGTGATGAAAGCCTTCAAGGGTGAAGGTGATCCATCGAGCGCATGCGAACAAGCCGCAGGCATCCCGGCGCAGGTGATTGGGATTTGCCTGACACACGTCGAGGATCTGGAATACCTTTCCGCACAGGGCAACCCGAATTTAATTACCGACACCGCTATTGCCTCACTACTGTTCGATTCAGCCCTGAAATCCAGCGAGCTAAATATCCTGATCAATATGAAAGATTTTGATGATATCCCCGACGCTCTTGAATCTGCGATCAATAGCGTACCCGGCGCGACGAGCCGGCTTCAGTTCATCGCGAGCACAATCCGAACAGGCCTGTCGTGAGGCGACTGCTGATCGCAGGATTGATCCTGCTAGGGGGCTGTAGCTCACAGCTTCGTAACGCTGACACCGTTGCCCCCGTTCCCACAACAACTGTTCCCACAACAACTGTTCCCACAACCACTATTCCCACAACAACGACAAAGCGGTTTGAGAACCAGATTGCAGAGTCCATCCTGCGTGAAGTCCGGGAATCATTCCGGGAACTGCAGGGGGCGGCAAGAGTCCAGTTTCTTCGGGAGAAATCAGAACAATTTGACCGTAGCGTCAACAAAAACCTACTGGTAAGCCGGATGTTGATGGAAAAAGATATCCTGGACTACCTGCTCACCAGTGTGGACATCTTGCGCCACTCCGACAGCTACGCGTCGACCCTTGTCGCACTGAGTTCTCTTGACTGGAAACCTGACACTTACGAACAAAAGATTCTCGAAGAGTTAAACCGGCTTGACCGGGCGATCGCTGTGCTCGCCAATAAGGCAAACCTGGAATCATTCAACCATCAGGCCCATATGTCTCAAGTCCGGAACGACGCGTTGTATCCTGATGACACGTTCAACGGAAGACAAACTTACCTGGACCGTTTATCGCAGGAAATGATCAGCGCACAGGCGGACTGGTTTGACACATACACCACCTACAACCCCTCAGAGCTATCAATACTCGGTGAAGAAGGCACAACCGGTTCGTTTCATTACACCGCTGACGGCCTGGCCATTAACCTCGACCAGGTAAAAGACTTGCCGGCTTTTGAACTGAAGAGTCTCGCGGTATTTTATGGGTTTCCCGGATTGCAAAGTTTCTTACCTCGCCCGAAAGACTCACTGCGCGGCTTCCTTGACTTGCCTGGCTACACGCTCGGCTGGGCAGGCTATATCGCCGATGAAATCGGCACCAGAGACGTGAACAACACGCTGGGCTACCTGTATTTTGCACGTCTTCAGGCCTCAATGGCCCTTGCCGACCTGAAGTTGCACAGCGATGAATGGTCGATTGATGAAGCCGTGAAGTACATCACCGACAATACTCCCTACTCCGCGCACCGAATCACACTAATGATCGATCAGATCCGGAAAAATCCCGGTCACTACACCGTGGCACTCGGTGGAAAGCTCAAATTTTCTGAACTAAAGGGTCGTTGTTCGGCGGAAGGCAGGAACTGCCAGGCTCACTTTAATCAGCAGGTCATCGATCAGGGACCAATACCCTTTAAAATACTGGAGGACCTGATTTTCTAAAAACTGCAGGTGCTAGTGATCGTGATCGTGCGGGCGCGCAGCAAATTGTTCTGAAAGAACAACCAGTTCATCGTTGGAGAACAGTTGCTTTTCCTCCAACAAAGTTGTCAAGGCATTGAGGAAGTGAGTGAAATATTGATACTCGCCATCATCCGTGCACGTTTCAATTTGCAGTATTAACTGTTCGCGGAACTCGTCCCAGGTGAACAACCCCTGCTCAGAAAGTGTCCGAGCCATCCCGAAAACTCGACTTTGCCACGGCGCATCAAACACAACCTCTCCATTGGCCATAGGCGGGGCAGTTAACCCCTGCAGCACCATCTCGCTCAACCTGGTTGCCTTAGTATTTCAACACCGATCATCGAATCCCTGGTGACAAGTTCAGCAAGCTGCTCCTCGTTGAGATGCCGGGTTCCGGGTGGCTGCATCGGTAACACCATGTACCGAATCTCGGCGCTGGAATCCCAGACCTGAATCTCAACATCACTCTCGAGTACGACACCCATTTCTGCCAGAAGCAGCCTTGGCTCCATTACAATTCGGGATCGATAGGCCGGATCTTTGTACCACTTCGGTGGTAATCCGAGAACGGCCCATGGATAGCAGGAACACAGTGTACAAACCACAGCGTTATGCACCTTGTCCGTATTCTCAACCACCACCAGTTTTTCAACCTGCCCGCCTTCAAAGCCAAAGCTTTCGACGATCGCGGTCGCATCGGTTAGCAGCCGCTTCTTGAACCGGGAGTCGACCCATGCCCTGGCCACTAACCTTGCGCCATTCATAGGGCCAACCCGTTCGCTGTAGCGAGTGATGACATCGTCCACTGCTTCGGCAGTTAACAATCCTTTTTCGATCAGGATGGATTCCAGCGCTTCAGCACGAATGGCCTGCGGACTATCATCTGACATCGACGGACTCCAGATAAGGTTCGAATAAGTCGATACAGACAGCGAACCCCGGTTTATCCACGAGTACTTCGCTGGTGAATCTGACGGTGTAAAGATGCTTGGGATTCTCCCCTTTGCCATGAGCATTAGTGTCAGGAAATACCCATCCATCGTGGTGCATAACGATCTCACCGCGCTTCCCCATTGCGTATTCGGGTAAACGGGTATGGTGACTTACCTCATTCCCGAGGGATCTGACTTGATCACCCAACTTGAATTTTGGTGCACCGCTTATTGGACGATCACTACCGCTGGAACCTGGTGGTTGGCCCATGGGATCGGGTGAATGTGAAGGTTGTGCCGCTATCAGGTCATTTCTCGAGGCACCAAAGGCAATGGCACGAAGCGTAATTTCTTCCTGGCTGACTATCCCAGCCTCTACCAGAAGCGTTTCGATCCCGCCCAGCCAGCGGCCGTAGTAACCATGAGTGAGATATGCTTCGGGATCTATTCGTTCAATCGCATGTCTGAATCGGTCAGTGTTAGACCAGGCCCCCGCCGCAGACCCAGCCCCAACCATGGCAAATACTTTTGCCTCCCAGCGATCATGGAACACCGTTTCGGCACCTGACTGGTCGACCTGGCCGAAACCGGGTTTGCCCCCCAGATCATGCACCCCGTTCAAGACCGATCACCCGGCTGAACTTCCTCGTTATTTGCGAAATTTTCCCTGGCGTCCAGCGTGTCCCTGATTTTTTTGTATTCCGCTTCATTCAGGTTAAACCTGGTGAATATCAGTGCACCGGTCAGGTAACAGACCAATGGGAAAATGGCAAAGAGCACAAGCAGCGCGAGCTTGGTCGATTCCGTTTGTTCCTGGTTGGGCACAAAGCCTGAACTGCTCAGCACAAAACCCGTCAGCATCAGAGTGATGCCTGTCGCACTTTTAAAAACGAAATTCCAGGTCGCAAAATAAGTTCCCTCTTTGCGCTTCCCGGATTTGTACTCGTCATAGTCAATCACGTCTGACTGTATTGAAGGTGCAACAACGGCACCGCTACCGGCGCCAAGCCCGCAGATCACTGCAAGAACCGAGATCAATGTGTCGGAACCCGCCTCCAGAAAGAACATGCCCCCAAATCCAAAGCCGGTGAGCAGCATGGAAAAGATCCACATCGCCTTCTTACCGACTCGCCTCGACAGCGGCACCCAAAGGGGTACTGAAAATACCGAGGGAATCAGGTACAACAGAATATAGATCACCGTCTTCTCGGGTCGCATCACAATGTATTCGGCGATGTAAGGCGTCAGGATACCAATCGTGGCGCCACCAAGGTTCTCAATAAAAAACACCACCAGAAGAAGGGATGCGTACTTGTTTTTCAGGACATCGCCAAATGCGATAAAGGGATTCGATTCACCCCTGCCCTGGTATTCGGGTCTCTCTTTTGTGTTGAAGAACATGTAGATAATCAGCGAGCCCGTGACAACGCCCGCTATCACAGATACTACAAAGGCAATTTGTCTAGGGTTCTCTCCAGTGATCAGCTGATGCATCGCAACCAGCGCCAGTAAAGAACCGGAATTCCAGATCATGTGCCGCAGGCCAAATATGCGAGTCCGTTCGTGATAGTTGGTTGATAGCTCTGCGCCAAGTGACGTATGCGGAACACTAAACGCCGTCATGGAGGTGTAGAAGAGAATGATAGCCGCCGCCATCCACACGATGACCATCGATTCGCTCAATAGCTCGGAAGGGTTCCACATCATGTAAAACGTGCCGCAGACGAATGGCACCGACATCAGCATCCATGGTCTGCGTCGACCACCTTTCCAGTTAGTTCGATCGCTCAGGTATCCCGCGACGGGGTCTGTAATGGCATCCCATATTCTCGAAATCCCGAAGATCAATCCCATGACTGCCGGAGAGATCAGGAGAACATCGGTAGAGAACTTCATGAGGTAAAGCGAGACCATGAAAAACATAAACCCAACGCCAACGGTCGGGATGTTGTAATTCACAATTGTCCTTAATGGCAGAACTTCGCCGGGTCCATTGTTGGTGCCGCGACTCACCGGTTGGTCACTAACTGCTTTCAGCGATTGCTGACGCTAGTTGCCAGCGGCGCCGTTTTGGCTGACCGCTTCGATAGGCGGTTGAAAGCGCATCCGTAATATACAGCTCAAACAACAAAGACCTTACGGACGGCCTGAAATTGGAAACGGACTCAGCAAGGTCTCTCGTTTCCTTATCCTGCACCTTTACTGCGATCCCTGTCGTTTGAAACTCGCCACTACTGCCAGAGCTGTCACTCATTGCACAGTGCAGGCAAAAATCGGGACTTTCTTCCAAATCACGGGTGCGTGGAGAGCTGGGCTCGAGAAAGATAAACATATGTCCGTCGCCAATCACCGGGGTTACTGGATGGGCTCTGGGCCTTCCATCCTTGCGAAGGGTTGCAAGGTACGCGACTTTACCGTCCAGCCGCTCCTGGCCGAAAGCGGCTAACGCGACATCTTCTCTTTCAAGAACGGCCCAGTGTACTGCTTGCATGATATTCTCGACTGACATCAACCCGATACCTTACCACGGTTAATCCGGATTGCCGATCAGGACAAAATTGAACGCTGGCCACTAATGGTAACCGTTGGTTCGGCCTTGATGCCTATGATCCGAGCAAGCTCTGCCAGCTCCTCGCGGTAGTTCATCCATCGTTTTTCCGACGTCTTGTAAAGTGGCTTCCTGACCTGCAGGAAACTGGCCGTGCTCACTTTGCGTTCCGTCTGATGAAAATCGATACATTGCTGCTCGAAGTCGAGCCCCAGAAATTCAAGCAGTCGGCGAGTTTCATTGTCCTGGTCTGCCAGGACATCTTCATATCTGACCGAATAAATCCGTCCGGGATACACACTCTCCCAATGCTCCATTAATCTTCTGTAATCATTGTAGAAATGCCCAAGAGCACCGAGCGAAAAACTGTAGTCCTGACCCTTCGTGAAGTTTTGGAAGAAACAGGAAAGGCAGGTATCCAAGGGGTTTCGAACAGTGTGAATGATTTTTGCGTTCGGAAACATGCTCAGGATTAAGCCAACGAACTGAAAATTGAGCGGGTGTTTATCAACGATTCGAGTCACGTTCTGGTCATCGACCAATGCCTGGATACGTTTCAGATACTCTGCCGCCAGGGTCGCATAATCCGTATTCCGCAGTCCGGGCAGGGTATTGGGGTAATCAACCTTGAATCGGGACAATTGCCGGGAGCTGGCGGCAATGATCTTCATATCGTTCAGTTCACCGGCCCCATAAACGTTCGAATGGCTGGCGAGTATCTGCTCTACCAACGTGGTCCCTGACCGTGGCATCCCGACAATGAACACAGGTATTTCTGAAGGGTTTCCCGCACCTTCTACCCGCTTCGCTTGTGAAGGACTGGAGACGTAAATGATATCTTTCACCAGTGAGCGAAACTGGTTGGAATCAAATTTCCGATTGGCGAATTTATTACCCTGGGTGTAATGCGCGAAGGCATCCCGGTATTGGCCAATATCGTCGAGTATCTTACCCGCCGCAAAATGAAAGTAGGACCGCAGCCCCGGGTTCAAATCCTTACGTTTTAGCTGCTCATCCACTTTCCGGATCAGCGGATCCCCGACCTTGAACTTGATCATCTCCGCAAGCCCCTGGTAGGCCTCGCCATAGTCAGCTTTGAGTCGGATTGCTTCTCGAAACCTTGTCTCTGCCTCGTCGAGTTGACCCATACGCCGATAGAGACCGGCGATGTTGTGATGAAAATGGGCAGCGTCCGGATAAAGCCCCAGCGCCTTTTCCATTAACGTAACGGCCTCCTCGTCACGCTCCTGCTCCATTCGCACAAGACCAAGCAGATGATTCGCATCCGGCTGGTCAGGCTCTTTTTCGAGTATTTGCAGGTATATCGATTCCGCCTCCGGGTACTGCGAAGCAAGCTGGTGCTGCATACCTGATTCCAGGCTTTCCTTCAGGGACATGTTCTCCTTTAGGGACACGGTTTGATTCCGGTACGGACGTTCGCAGTTTCTGCGCTTTCGGGATAAATCATCTGGCCATAGCCGCCGGTCACAAATTCGTGATTCGTCGAATCACCATTCTCCCAGAGAATCTGGAACTTGTATTGACAACCTTCCTGTAGGGGGGAAGACACCCCCATCAACATGACATGGAGCCCACCGGGCTTTAGCTCAAAGCGCTCTCCAGCTGGAACAAGAATCTCTCCATGAACCATTCTCGCCATGCCTTGGTCCTCTACTGTCCGGTGGATCATGGCATGCCTTGCTCCAGCGAAACTGATCTCCGCTACCTTCATTTCATGTGACCCGTTGTTCTCGAAGGAACCGTAGATAGCGGCAGTGGATGCGCCAGGCGGCGTCGCTCGTGCCCAGGCCAGCACCTCCACATCTGATTTCGCCAACAGTGGTAGAGCAACCAGCAATAAAACAGCATAAATACGCATGTCAAAAACATCATCCATCAAAAGGCCCAGTATATCCCAGCGGTGAAATTGTAACGATGCACAGTAGCGATCCTTTTCAACCCTGCCATGCTACAATTCGAACTCCTGGTTTCTGAACATCACTTCACCGTAATGCTTCGAATTGCCGTACTAGCATCTCATCAGGGAACCAACTTCCAGGCCATTGTAAACGCTTGCCAACAAGGCAGTGTGCAAGCAATCGTAACGCTGCTTATCTGCAATAACTCAGATGCGCCAGTCATGGACAGAGCCCGGAAAGCAGGGGTTCCTGCCGTGCATCTTTCATCCCTGACGCATCCATCACCTGGCACCCTGGATGCAGCAATGAACAACCACCTTGTTGATCAAAAAGTCGACCTGATCGTACTTGCCGGCTATATGAAGAAACTTGGCCCCAGCGTATTGGCGGCCTACCAGGACCGAATCATCAATGTCCACCCTTCTCTGCTTCCCCGTCACGGTGGCGCAGGCTTTTATGGTTCGCGAGTCCATGAAGCAGTCATCGAGTCTGGCGACAGTGAAACCGGCGCTACCGTGCATCTGGTCAATGACGATTACGACACGGGAGAAACCCTCCTCCAGAAAAAGATAAAAGTCTATGCAGATGATACTGCTGACAGCCTTGCGGAGCGTCTGTACCCTATTGAACATGAGCTATTAATCGAAGTTATCCAACAATTTGCCGCGGGAAACCCATGACGACGAAAGAAACGACGAAAGAAACGACGAAAGAGACAACGAAAGCAAAAACGAAAGAGAAGAGCACGAAAAGAAAAGTGCGTCGGCCAAAGAACCCTAGAGCACCTATCGCGCTCATGACCTGCGAATCCGGCCGCGACTTTGCGGAATCCGTGGCCTCGGAGATGGGAATAGAGTTGCTGCCCACCATCGAAACCTGGTTCGCCTGCGGTGAGGGAAAATTCGAAATCGGCGCCAATGTTCGCGGTCACGATGTCTATATCTTTCAGTCGACTGCCGGGCCCCAGGATGACCGGAGCATCTATGACAGATTCGTCATGCTGCTCCACGCCATCGAAGCGGCAGCGCTTTCAGACGCGCAGTACATAACGGCCGTTGTCCCTTACTACCCCGGCGCCAGACAGGACAAGCGGAAAGGCAGAACAAGAGAAGGCATCAGTGCAGGGCTCTTCGCCAGGATGATGCAAAGCGCAGGAACGGATCGCGTGATGACCGTTGAGATTCATAACGACTCCATCGCTGGCATGTTCAATCCATCGATGTCCCATCTGGAGAATGTCTTTCTGACCAGGCAACTCGTTTCCTGGTTGCGCCGTCAGAATTTAACAGGGGATGTCGTCGTTTCTCCCGATGTGGGTTATCTCGAAAGAGCTCGCGCGTATGCCGAAGAACTGTCTGCGGACCTGGCGGCCCTGTCAAAAGAAAGGGACTACTCCAAGCCAAACCAGGTGTTCCGTTCAACATTGATAGGAGAAGTCAAAGACCGCAACATACTGCTGGTTGACGATATTATCGATACAGCCGGGTCTGTGGTTTCTGCGATTGAAGAGTTAAAAAACCAGGGTGCGAAGAACATCAATGTAGCCTGCGTGCACCCCCTGTTCAACGGACCAGCGTGGGAACGACTGACAGACATTCGAACCCGTGCAGAAAATGAGGGCTGGGAATTCAATATGGTCGGCACCAGCGTTATTCGCCATGAAAACACGCCACACTGGTATCATACCTTTCAGATCGAGTCTCTGATTGCCCAGGTACTGGAGAAGATCAATTCAAGAGGAAGTGTGACGGGTGTACAGAACGAGGCTCCTTGACAAGTACAGCCGATCAACTATCCTGTGCGCAATGAACTCAATCAACATCACGACATTCAACATAATTCTGATTATTCGGCAACGAATAGTGGGTTGATGCGTGAGCAGCATTGAAAAACCCGCCAACGGCGGGTTTTTTTTTGGCTGCTTCAGGACAGAATTCTTTAGGACAGAGCCATGACAGATTCAACCAATCCAACCGGTGACAACTTCAGTTTCGTTGATGCAGAGCATGCTGTGCTCGATTTCTGGGAGTCATCCAAGGTCTTCAAGCAGTCGCTCGCCCAGACGGAAAACGGAGCGCCGTACATCTTTTATGACGGTCCCCCGTTTGCCACCGGACTGCCGCACCACGGACATCTGGTCGGTTCCATCCTCAAGGATGCCGTTCCTCGATATTTCACCATGAAAGGACGGTACGTACAGCGGCGGTTTGGATGGGATTGTCACGGCCTTCCGATTGAACATGAGATCGACAAATCGCTCGGTATGTCTTCAATCGAAGCCGTCGAAAAACTCGGGGTTAAGGGATACAACGACCAGTGCCGTGGCATCGTTCAGCGCTACACGTCTGAATGGCAAAAGACGATTAATCGAATCGGTCGTTGGGTTGATTTCGATAATGACTACAAGACAATGGACCCCTGGTACATGGAGTCCGTCTGGTGGGTCGTCAAACAACTCTGGGAAAAGGATCTCATCTATAGAGGTGAGAAAGTCGTCCCGTTTTCAACGGCATTGGGCACCATTCTTTCCAACTTCGAAGCAGGATCCAACTACCAGGACGTGCAGGACCCGGCTGTCACTGTTTTGTTCAAGCTGGAGAACGTCAACAAGTACATCGCAGCCTGGACAACCACACCATGGACACTGCCCTCAAACCTTGCGTTGTGTGTCGGCAAAGACATCGATTATGTAGAAACCCGCGACCATGAATCAGGAAAGATCATTATCCTTGCGAAAGAGCGACTGGAAGCGATAGGAAAAACCAAACAACTGGAAGTCCTCAAAGAATTTAAGGGTTCAGAACTGGTTGGGACACGGTACGAGCCTCTATTCCCCTATTTCGCCGAGTATGAGAAAGACGGTGCTTTCGTCGTCCTGGAGGACAACTACGTCACCACCGACAGTGGCACAGGTATCGTTCACCAGGCACCCGCATTCGGCGAAGATGACTTCCGCGTCCTTCGAGCCGCGGGTATTCAGGTCGCGCCCTGCCCCGTTGATATGGAAGGCCAGTTCACGAGCGAGGTGACGGACTTCAAGGGAATGCACGTAAAAGAAGCCGATAAACACATCATCCGTCACCTGAAAGACACCGGTAATCTCTATATCCAGGAAGTGATCAATCACAGTTACCCATTTTGCCCTCGGAGTAACACGCCGATCATCTACAGGACAATCGACTCCTGGTACGTCAGGGTTGAGCAGATGCGGGACCAGCTTCAGGCATCGAATGCCCAGATCAACTGGGTACCCAGTCACCTGAAAAACGGACGAATGGGTAACTGGCTTGGTGGTGCCATCGACTGGGCTATATCCCGAAACCGATATTGGGGTACACCGCTACCCATCTGGATTAATGATGAAACCGGCAGTCAGGTATGCATCGGTTCGAGGGAGGAACTTGAGAATCTGACAGGTACCCACCCGGACGACCTTCACAGGGAGTACGTGGATCCCCTGACGTTCACCGTCGACGGCGAACCTGGGGTTTACCGGCGCATCGAGGAAGTCCTCGACTGCTGGTTCGAATCCGGTTCCATGCCCTACGCGCAGCTACATTACCCCTTTGAAAATGAATCAATGTTCGAGCAGGGTTTCCCTGCGGAGTTCATCGCCGAGGGCCTTGACCAGACTCGCGGATGGTTCTACACACTGATCGTCCTGAGCACCGCACTCTTCGGCACAAATCCATTCAAAAACGTGATCGTCAACGGAATCGTCATGGCTGAAGACGGCAAGAAAATGTCAAAAAGCCTTAGAAACTATTCGCCACCTGACGATTTGATGGAAACCTACGGCGCCGACGCCCTGCGACTCTACCTGATCAACTCGGGGCTTGTTAAGGCCGAGGAGCAGAGGTTTGCAGACAGCGGCGTAAAGGACATGGTTCGACGCGCGCTCCTGCCATGGCTAAACGCGTATAAGTTCCTGCACACCTATACGGAGATCGACAACTGGCAACCGAATGACAGCCAGCCGGATTCCACAAACATCATGGATCAATGGCTTCTTTCCAGGCTTGAATCCCTTAAAGCCAACATCGCAACCGAGATGGAGAGTTACAGACTCTACAACGTCGTACCGGCACTGTTCGATTTTATTGAGGATCTAACCAACTGGTATATCCGTCTTAACCGATCACGATTCTGGGCTGAAGGAAACGTTCCGGACAAGTTTGCTGCCTACCAGACCCTTTACAACACATTGTATGAACTCAGTCTGTCGATGGCGCCATTTGCACCCTTTCTATCGGAGACTATCTATCAGTCACTCCGAAAACTATCGGCTTCAGATCTGCCAGTTTCCGTGCACCTGTGTTCCTATCCTGAATCGAACGACAAGCGAATCAAGCCCTTACTGGAACAGGCTGTGACCCGGATGCAGCACATTATTCTGCTGGGCAGGCAAAAACGAAACCAGGAAAAAGTAAAAACCAAATACCCCGTCGACAAGCTGACGGTTGTTCATCGAGATCCAGAGCTTCTTGAAGAGATCGCCCGGCTGGAGGATTACATCAGGGATGAACTAAACGCCAAAATTATCGAGTACTCGACGGAGGAAAGTCAGTATATCCACCTTTATGCAAAACCAAACTCCCCCGTGCTGGGTAAACGACTGGGCAAGGACTTTAAAAAATTCAAACATTTGATTGAGAACCTGGACAGCGACACCATCGAACAGTTTCAGAATGCCGAAAGCCTGGATTTAGACGGCCAGTCGTTTCTGCAGGATGACATCCTCGTGTTCCGGGAAGCGATGGAAGGCACAAACGCTGTATCAGACCGTTTCATTTCTATCGACATGGACTGTACGCTAAATGACGAACTTGTCAGCGAAGGTCTTGCCAGGGAGGTGGTGAATCGTATCCAGAAGTCACGAAAGGATTCCGGCTTCAACGTGAGCGACAGAATCAGCTTGTCTATCAACAGCAGCGGCAAGTTACTCGAATCCATCAAGGCTCACGAAGACTACATCAGGCGGGAAACACTCACCCTGAACCTGCAGTACATCGACGAAACGGGGGAAATAGTATTCGATATAGATGGCGAAGCAATGTCTCTCAGCCTGATTGTTGCCTAATAGCCAGCATGCCTGGCTCCGGGTAATTCCGACAATCAGTATTCCTGGAAACTGCGGCCTTTCACGGTGACAGAGGTGTTAACTACTTCAATCAGCTCGTCTACGCCAAACGGCTTCTTGATAAAGTAGGCATTTTCATCTCTGCCGATGTCATTGATCACCTGTTCCTGGTGGTAGCCACTCATCAGAATCACCGGCGCTCTCAGCCCGATGTTTCTGATCTGCCGATAGACGTCTGTACCCGACATTTTTGGCATGGTGCAATCAAGAATAAACAGGTCAAAAGAAGCACCAGAGTTTGTTACCTGCTTTGCTGCCTCCCTGCCATCTTCTGCGTTGACTATCGAAAAACCGTCCCCCTCAAGGATCGATGCAATCAACCCCCTGATGCGCGGATCATCATCTGCCAAGAGCACTCGCCCTTTTAATCTGGGAATAGCCGAGCCAGCTGCACCGGAAAAATTGGTCACATCACGATAGGAGATAACGGGGAAGTAGACGGTGAAAGCCGAACCTTTGCCAGGTGCGGACTCAACGTGCACAAAACCCTTGTGCTGCCTGACGATGCCAGAGATAGACGACAATCCAAGCCCTTTGCCTTCCTGTTTGTCCGAATAGAAGGGATCAAAAATTCTTTCCATTCGATCGCCGTCCATTCCGATACCGGTATCAGTCACCTTCAGATAAATGTAAGCCCCAGGTTCATGGTCATCGGCGAACCAACTGTTGTTTAACGTTTCAACACCCAGCTCTGACAGCCCTGTTTGAACTTCAATGGTACCTTCACGGTTTTCAATTGCATCCACCGCGTTGGCTACCAGATTCATAACGACCTGGCCGAGCTGCACCGCATCGCCTTTGACTAGCGGAAGATCCCCACTGATCTTGTGCACAAGGTGAATTTTTCGCGGCACAATCGAATTGACCAGCCCTGCCATGTTGTCGACAGTCTGTGACATATCAATCGACTCAAACTCAATGGCGCCTTTGCCTGCGTAAACCAGCATCTGGGAAGTCAGGTCAGCTGCCTGCCGGGCTCCGGACATCACCATATAGAGATCCTTTCGAACGTCAGAATCCGCAGGAAGCTTCCGCATGGCAACACTGGTATATCCCAACACGCTGGTGAGCATGTTATTAAAATCGTGTGCGATGCCACCTGCCAGTATGCCCAGACTTTCATGCTTCTGCGCATGCGAAAACTGCAATTCCAGCCTGCGATTCTCCTGTTCAAACCGCCGCAACTCTTCGTCCCGGGCACCCAGGTTATCTATCAATTGCTCCGCGCAGACGAGCGCCAGCATACATCCACTCAGCAAATCTATAATGCCACCGAAGAAGAATGCCGTGGCGAGAAGCGCTTCATCGTAACCAGCATAGGGCGCAATCACTCTGCAAGCGACATGAAGCAGCAACAGCGTTATGAGGGAAATACGACCAGGTGTCCGATGAGTCTTCAGCAACCGTGCAATCGCAACAATCAATAGAATTGCACCCGGCACTTCCATGATCATCCAGCCGGTCTCCGCAAGAAACCCTGTTGTGGCAAAGATTCCCGACAAAACAACCGACGCTACAACCGTCATCCCGATGGCCGAAAGGGATACCTGCCTCTCCCCAAGTCGCTGGAGAATTGCGTACATGAACAAGGTAAACAGGACATTTGCACCGAAAGCGACAAGTAAAAGCCAATCCAGATCGAGCTGCAGCACGAGACCAGCCAGCAACTCGCTCAACAGACCGAAAAACAGCGCAAACGCGCCCAGCTTTAAATAGCCGTACTCAAGCTTCTTGTAGTAGTAGAGAAGACTGCCGATCGCAAGCGCATAGATGAGAATCATCAGCGCGTCGCCGAGTAACAGTTCCTGGGTGGTGTACTGCATTTAAAGCCGTTCTGTCCTCACTGCCGTATCGGGTAGTATGCCATATAATGAATCAAGCAACTGATCCGGAGAAGTATGGACGACCTGTTGGCACTATCGGTCCGAGACCTTGCTACTGCAATACGCAGCAAGCAAACGACGAGCACACACCTGACAAAACTGTTCCTCGACCGCATCGAGGCCGTCAACCCGGCCCTGAACGCCGTTATCCGGGTTGAGCCGGAAATTGCCCTGAAGTATGCAGAGCGCGCGGACATTGCGCTGCAGGGCGGCGAGACGCCAGGGAAACTCTTTGGTGTTCCTATGACGATCAAGGACTCTCTGGACACCTTCGACATGATCACGACATGGGGGACCGAAGGCCGCCGGGCGTTTCGACCCGGCAAAGATGCAACCTGTGTTGAGCGCCTACGCAACGAAGGCGCGATCTTGATGGGTAAAACCAATACGCCCGAATTTACCCTTTCCTTCAAGACCGATAACCTGATCTTTGGAAAAACAAACAATCCATTCGATACGACCAGGACCCCAGGCGGCAGCAGCGGCGGCGCGGCGGCGATTATTGCCGCAGGCGGTTCGCCTTTCGACGTAGGAACGGATACCGGCGGCAGCGTCCGGTTACCCAGTCATTTTTGTGGTATCACCGGGATCAAACCCACTACCGGTCGCGTGCCCTGCACGGGCAATGCGCTGCCAATCAGCGGCGTGATCGCGCCCCTCACCCAACCGGGGCCGATGGGGAAGTCTGTGGACGACCTTGTTTATCTACTGGAGATCATGGCAGGCCCGGATAATATTGACCCGCACGCGGTCCGCTGCCCCTTTCTGGACCCCTATGAAGTAGACGTTAACGGACTCAAGATTGGCTTCCACACAGACAACGGTATAAAAACACCTGACGATTCAATTGTGTCGACCATCAAATCCGTCGTGGATCTACTCAGCGATCACAATATGGTGGCATCTGAGGTGCGACCAAGCGGCATTGAGATGGCCGGGTTTATATTTGGCCACGTGATGGCTGCAGATAATGGCGATCTGATCAACATGCTCCTCGAAGACAGCCAGACAACGACCCCGTCACCCGTCGTCGCAGGTCTGCTGGCAGGCGTCGGCAATCCAATAAGCGGGCCTGAATTCTCCCAGGTCATTAATCTCTGGCACAATTTCCAGAGTTCCATGCTCAGTTATTTCGACGAGTTCGATATCCTGGTCTCACCGGTTAACGCACATACGGCCATCGCCCATGATCAGCCGGAGGACTTTTCCGCCTATTCATACACCACCGCCTATAATCTGACCGGTTGGCCATCGGTAGTCATTCGTGCCGGCACAGACCCCGATGGATTACCCATTGGAGTACAAATACTTGCTCGCCCTTTTCGGGAAGATCAGTGCCTGGCAGTCGCATCATGGCTGGAAGCACACCTGGGACCCTTTCCCGGGGCTTCGCTCAACAATCTTTGACGTTCTGCACTACAGAACAATAAATGTATAATAGAATGAACGGCTTAAGACTCTAAGCTCACGCTATCCCAACTATAAGCTGGCACGTGACGTCGGTGTTAGAATGCTTTGTGGCGGTTTGTCGTCAAACCGGAATTAGAAACCTGCAGGACTAAAAATGAAGATAAGACAAACAGTTGCGTTCGCCCTGGGCATCATCATGCTGACGTCGGCCCCGACGCATGCTGAAACACTGGAAGAAATTTACAATCTGGCAGTGATCAACGATCCACAATTGGGCTCAGCCCAGGCCGTCTTCCTGTCCCAGAACGAGATCGTGGCGCAGAGCCGGGCACGGATCCTTCCAAACGTCGCCCTTGTCGGTCAGACATCGGACAACATGCGCGCCTTCCCGACCAATCCACGCCCACCGAGCAGCAATTTCAATGATCACAACTGGGCAGCCGTACTGAACCAGCCGATTTTTCGCCTGGACAGCTGGTTCACCTTCCAGCAGTCAAAAAACATCCAGGCTGAAGCCGTTGCCAATTTTGCTGCCGAACAGCAGGCGCTGCTGATTCGGGTATCGGAAAGTTACTTCGCCATACTAAACGCAAATGCTGCTCTGTCTGCATCGAATGCAGAGCGGGATGCGGTCCAGAGACAACTTGAACAGGTACAACAACGGTTCGACGTCGGGCTCGTCGCAATTACCGACGTCCTGGAATCACAGGCAGCCTTCGACTCATCGACGGTGAACGTCATTGTTTCAGAAGGCGCGCAGTTAACAGCCTTCCAGCCCCTGTTCCGACTGACAGGCAGTAACCTGCAGGAGGTCAATGCGCTGATGGAGGATTTCCCTGTCAGATCTCCGGACCCGCTGGATGAAGACGCCTGGGTTGACACGGCATTTCAAAACAACTATTCGCTACTCGCGGCGCGAGAAAGGCTCCGCAGTGCTGAAAGAGGACTACAGATCGCAAAGACCGGTCATTACCCTACCATCGATGCCCAGGTTGCCTGGGCCCACAACGTGTCCGGCGCCAATAATTTTCTGGGAAACAAGATTGACCAAAGAAGTGTGGCGCTGAACCTTAGTGTTCCTATCTACCAGGGTGGCGGAGTAAGAGCTAACGTCAGGCAGGCAGTTTACAACCTGGAGGCAGCCCAGAAGACTCTGGACTTTGTAGAGCGGCAGGTCGCCGAAGCAACGCGTATCCTCTACACGGCAATCAACACGGATGTCGCAAGAGTACGCGCCAGACTCCGGGGTATCGAATCCAGCCAGAGCGCATTGGATGCAACACAGACCGGCTATGAGGTTGGCACACGAAACATCGTCGACGTGCTGAATGCCCAGCAAAACCTCTATTTATCACAATTTCAATACGCAAGCGCTCGATATACCTACGTCATCGATACGCTGCTCCTGAAACAATCTGTTGGCACCCTCAATCCAGAGGACCTTTACGAACTGAGTCGTTTTCTCGATAGCGAGAAAACAATATCCCGAAACACACCAACGACTCGATAGATTCATTAGCCATGCGTATTTTGGGAGTCACTTTAGCCACAGCCGCCATCGCCGCCGGGATTTACGTATTCGCTACCAGTGAGGAAAACCCAACGGCTATCATCACTGACGCAGACATCGCATCGGCATTTCTGACAAACGATGAAATAAACAACATCTCTGTTTACGAAAGCGCCAGCCCAAGTGTTGTGTTCGTCACCAACACTCAACTTCGAAGGCAACGTTTTTCACTCAACGTAATGGAGATACCCCGTGGCAGCGGCACCGGGTTTATCTGGGACGACACGGGGCTAATTGTGACGAATTTTCATGTTGTGTACGGCGCCAATAAAATCACCATCGAGCTACAGTCCAACAAGAGCTATCAGGCAACGGTTGTGGGTAGCGCACCAGAAAAAGATATTGCGCTACTGAAAATCGACGCACCAAACGAAGATCTGCGACCGTTGCCACTAGGTGACTCGGCATCCCTGGCCGTTGGCAGAAAAGTACTCGCCATAGGTAACCCTTTCGCACTGGATACGACACTGACCGTTGGCGTCGTCAGCGCATTGGGTCGGGAAATCAAATCAATCACCAATCGAACAATCAAAAACGTCATCCAGACAGATGCGGCTATTAACCCTGGAAACTCCGGAGGGCCATTGCTGAATTCAAACGGCGAACTGGTGGGTGTCAATACGGCTATCTATTCGCCGTCAGGCGCGAGCGCAGGTATCGGGTTTGCCATCCCCGTCAATGCAGTCAAGGTCATCATTCCACAGCTGATCGAACACGGTAAGTTGATCCGCCCTGTCATGGGAATAGAGTCCCTAACCGACTACTGGACCCGGCGCCTAAGAGTGAAAGGCATTGCGATACTGTCCGTTAGAAAAGGCTTCCCCGCAGACAACGCAGGTATGGTGGGTGTAAGAGAAGACCAGCGTGGCAATATCCACCTTGGCGATGTGATCATCGCAATCAACGGGGAAAACGTGACGAATGAGGATTCCTTACTCAGCCTGCTGGAACAATTTAAACCCGGTGATACCGTCGAGGTCACCACGCTCAAAGACGAAGAAATTCACAACTACAGCGTACAACTCGTAGCGCCGGAGGAATAAATGTTTCTGCATGAATTAGACGACAAGCAAAAAGAAGCCTTTATATGCCTGGCGCACGACGTGGTCGTTTCCGATGGTGAGTTGAGTGCGGGTGAGCGCTGGATGATGGACGATCTGAAAAGGGAGATTGGCCTCTCTTCCGAGTTTGAACCTCACTACATGCCGATCGATGGTATCGGGGAAATTTTCGATACAAAAAGAGCCAGGGTTGCAACAATTATTGCCTTGATCCGACTAGGTTATGCAGACGGCGCATTTGAGATAGAAGAACAGTTACTGCTGAAGGAAATCTGTTCGACTTTCGATATCACAGAATCAGATTTTTCCATTATAGAAAACTGGGTTCGCCGCCTGATCGCGCTTGAAAATGAAGCTCGAGCCTTTATGTGAATAAAACCTGCTCGCCTGTCATTTTTCTGGCTATCCTGGCTTTTCTGAGCAGCTGCGCCAGCCAACCCAACGGTGTTCCCGAAACACTGACCGTTGAAAAGGAGACCGTTGAAAAAGAGACCGTTGCAAAAGAGACAGGTGAAAGGCTGCTTGCCGGTCCACCAAAAGGCTGGATAAGTGTTTTCCAGCTCAAAAATGACAACACCCGGCTGAGCGATTTTATACCCCCGGACCAAAACAAGAGTAGCTGGTCAACGAAGCTGTCTTTTGAGGCTCAGACCACAGATGAGCTGGCACTCGATCCAATTGAACTTTTGTTCTCTGAAGCAGAGACAGATCAGTCTAGATGTAACTTTGTTCGCCACTACAACATCTTCTCTGGCTTTGAAAATAACTATCAAACATCGGTAAGGCTGTTTCTTTGTGGCGAGAATGCCTTTACGAACCGTGGTGAGATTAAGCTGATAAAAGCCGTCCGTGGAAACGACTACCTTTATTCTGTAAGAATAGTAAGACGCACACCCCCTTTTGACGTTAACGAAGAAGAAGTCAGCAAAGAAGAAGTCGCGCTCTGGTCTTCTTACCTGAGTAGGATTTCGGTCTGCGATGGGTCGGCTGAACACCCCTGTCCAGATCCTGAAAACCCACCTGAAAACCGGTCAAAAGCTCAGGGTAAACCGGGCCGATAGAGCAGCCTTGCCTCAGCACCAGGCCCGTTGTCGGCCAGGCACACTATGCAACACTGGTTTGGTGAACTTACGCGCAAAACTCCATCAATTGACCTATCGCCTCTTCCCTGGTCAGTGCATCCTGTGCAGAAGCCTGACCTGCCGCCAACTGGACATCTGTCGCGCCTGCGAGTCAGACTTGCCCTGGTTGCGTGCCTGCTGTCCCTATTGCGCAGAACCTTCCATAGACCTGCTTCCCTGTGCCAGGTGCCTGCAAAAGCCGCCGGTTTTTAGCGCAACTCTCTGCGGGTTCGAATATCGATATCCGATAGATGTGCTGATACATGCCTTCAAAGACGGCCAACATCTCTCCTGTGGATACGTACTAACCCATCTGGCATACGGCCACCATCGAAAAACGTTAAACAATATTTCAGACGAGGATCTTTTGGTTGTACCAGTACCGCTACACCCTAGAAAACATCGAGCACGAGGTTTCAATCAATCACAACTGATCGCAAAGCAACTGGCAGACCTGATACCAGCGAAGGTGGATGAGACACTGGTGCGCAGGGTGGTTGATACACCGGATCAGAAAAACCTTCCTGTGACAGCAAGGAAACACAACCTGAAGAACAGCTTCGACGTAAAACGGAAGCTGAAAGGCGAACGGATTTTTCTGGTCGACGATGTCGTAACAACAGGAGCAACCATTACAGAGCTATCACATAGTCTCATTCAGTCAGGTGCTTCTGATGTCATCGTTTTTGCCCTTGCAAGAACGCCGTCACCGGCACCGACCCTAACGGCTCACCTGCAGTGAAACAGGCGGTATGTTAAAGTTCGTCTTTTTTCAGTA
>Ga0222633_1000739_pt1 | contig 24120 bp, 22 predicted proteins | sample AntAcemetageno48_FD_179816 | JGI IMG/M metagenome (GOLD analysis project Ga0222633, IMG submission 179816) | Saline water microbial communities from Ace Lake, Antarctica - #48 | ecosystem: Environmental > Aquatic > Non-marine Saline and Alkaline > Saline | place: Antarctica: Ace Lake | collected...
TCGACCAAGCAGTTGTTCAGCTACGCGCTACTCGAATCACCCATGGCCATGGCTGCCACCCCCCTGGCACTGTTCATCGCGCCATTCTATACCCGAGACCTCGGACTGTCTCTGGCCGCGGTCGGCACAATACTCATGCTGGCCCGAATCAGCGACGTCATCACCGATCCATTAATCGGTCAACTTAGCGACCGAACCCGAACGCGCATCGGCCGCCGCAAACCCTGGGTGCTGCTCGGCGCGCCACTGATGCTGTTGTCTGTGTGGATGTTGTTCGTGCCATCGGTTCCGATGACCAATCTGTACTTTGCGATCTGGCTCGTCGCCATTTGGCTGGGTTGGACCTTCATTGGCATTCCGTTCTACGCCTGGGGAGCCGAACTGTCGACGGAATATCACGAACGCACCCGGATCGCCAGCTTTCGGACCGCACTCGGTATATTCGGGACGCTGGTCGCCATCATCGTACCGCTGATTACCGGTGGTTTGATGGGCTATGGTTACGCCATCGATGAATCGCTGCACGTGGTCGCGATCTGCGCCACGGTGTTTTTGATCCCTGCCGTGCTGTTGCTCTGGCGCGTACCGGAAGGCGTACCCATTGAGTCGCGGCGAATTTCGATCCGAGAGGGACTGCGCGTGATGTGGAAAAACGGCCCTTTCAAGCGTCTCATGCTCGGGTTTACGCTGTCCGGGCTGGGACCAGCCTTCGGCGCCCCGCTGTACATACTGTTTGTGATTCACGTGCTGGAGGCCAACATTGCCAGCAACGTGGTTCTGCTGGTGTTCTATGTTGCCAATCTGCTCGGCGTGGGGCTTTGGGGCGTTGTCGCCCGCAGGTTCGGCAAACGCAACGCCTGGGTGGCGGGTATGATCACCGTGCTGATCGCCCAGCCCGGGTATTGGTTTCTTGGTCCGGGTGATTTGTATTTGATGATGGTCGTCTTCTTCATTCTCGGCATTGGTATCGGCAGCTTCTCGGCGTTGCCAGCGGCCATGAAAGCCGACGTCATTGATCTGGACCGACTCAAAAGTGGCGAAGATCGGACCGGGTTATTCTTCTCAGTGTGGTCCCTCGCCAGCAAGCTGGTGGCCGCTCTCGCAGCCGGGTTTGCGCTGAATGCGGTGGCGTTGTTCGACTTTCAGGCGGCGGGAGACAATGGACCGACGCAGATTCTTGCCCTGCGCGTCGTGTTCGTGTTTCTGCCAATCCTCTGTTACATCGGGGCGCTGTGCGTCATGTGGAACTACCCGATTTCCGAAGCGCGTCACCATCGACTCATGGGGCTGTTACAGCGCCGCAGTGAGCGACGAGCACGGGCCGCCGCGGTAACGGCCGCACATGCGCCTTAGGGTAAAGTGCTGCAATAGAGAGGAGGGAATAAGCTATGACAAACCCGTTTCGTTTCGGACTTCAATCCTTCAACGCCGATTCGGGCCAAGAGGCCAATTGCTGCGCTACGCATTGCAACCGATCCCCCCAGGTGCCTGGCGTCAGCGGCACATGGCAACCGTACCGGACACTGAGGAATGTTGATTGGCGGTAGAAGAAAGCGTGAGGAAGCGAATGACACCATCAACGCTGATGGTAGATGGTGCCTTCGCCCACTTCGACTATGCGTTACTTGCTGGAACCCAGGAAGCGTGAAAACCATGCGGAACACGCTGAGGGATCTTGATGCGTGCTACAGGTGCTTCTTCAAATCGAAGTGCATCAATAATCTGACACTCACTCGTCCCTGTGTTCTCGTCGTAGACAAAACAAATAACATAACCGTCATCTTCTGACTTGGCATTGGTTCGAGGGGCAAAAATCGCCTCGCCCGATTCACACCCGTCACCAAATTGATGGACCTGAATCTCACCGGTTTCGTTGTCGTACTTCATTTCGCCATCAAAGACTGGCATGTCCTGAACACGAAACCTGGCAGCATAGGTGTATCGGTTTTTGTGTCCGACCAGATCATCATGAATCCGCGGGAAGTCGCAGTAGAATTCACGATCGATTGGCTTGGAAACTACTTCACCGGTTGCCATATTGAAGCGCCACTCATGCAACTGGCCCAGTTGATCCTGAACTTGACTGTCTTCGCTGGTTTCAATGCCGCCTCTGTTTGAACGACAGGCCTGAAACACCACTTCATCGCCTTCTTCCCAGGCATTGGCCACGTGGAACAGGAAGCTTTCTTCAATCTCAAACCATCGGATGGATTTGTCATCACCTAATCGAGGCACAATACCGATTCGGCAACCGTTGTCTGGGTCCCAGTTAACAAGTCCGCCACCCGCCATCATTTTCTCAAGGTCAAAGACGAGAGGAAGGTCAGGAAAGATCGTGTAGTTTTCCGTGATCGCGCAGTCATGCATCATGACCGGCTTTGGAATTTCAATTTCTGTTGTATGTGCCGCTTTACCGTCAACACCGACAACCGAGTAAGTCAAAAATGGCGGTGTAATACCATAACCAAAGGTCATCATCTCGCCGGTCTTGGCATCGACCTTAGGGTGCGCTGTAAAGTGATGGGTCAGTGTGCCATCAAAATCGTGTTCACCTTCTGTGGTTAGATCGGGTAGAGAGATCCTGTAGGGCGTACCGCCTTCCATCATTGCGAACAACTGGCCCTGATGATGAACCATAGCCGTGTTGCCAGTGTTTTTGCTGCCTGGCATTTCACCTCGCGCAATATATTCACCGAACATATTAAGACCCGGGTAAATCCACTCTCCCTTTTCCCGCTCTTCTCTCAGGCCTGCTGAATCGATGAATCGATTGCGGTAGGTGGCTTTTCCATCTTTGATATGGACACCGTGAATCATCCCGTCACCATCAAAGATGTGATACTTCGCTTCATCTGGCACGTAGAAGGGATTGGGTCCTACTCTTAGGAAGTTGCCTTCGACATCGCTTGGGATCTCACCGATGACTTCAAGATCTTCCGCTGTAATTTCATCAAAAACAGGTTCGTTATTTTTTTGAAGATGTGGATTGTCAAATTTGGTTTCTTCGGCAACGGACATACTGGTGTTTCCTCATATCAGATGGACACAAGCATACTAGGGTACTACGGGTTAAGTGAATATTTTTGTCAGGCGCTAGTTGGGATAGTACGCGGTTTCTCTGGTATCACCCTGCGGAAGTCATTGACGAGTTTCCTGTGATGTATGCCTGGCGTTGCCAGGGAAGTCCAGCCTTTGGATATTCGACCATGTTGGTTGAGTGAATCTCTCACTTCATGTTCAGCCTTCGACTACTACATCAGCCGCAAAACTTCTGCCAGCATATCCTCCTGACGCAGAATTAAATGAGGCACCATGTCTTCCAGGAGAAACAGAAAAGTGGGCGGACCCGGGGGCATCACGTGGCAACAGTATGTCGAAGACATAGAACGCTACCTTGCCTTTGAAGACCCGCCGACGTTGCTACGGCAGCGATTACACCAGAAGGTTGCGCAAGTTGGATTTGGCAGCCTTTCAGGTGCGGAGCGAACGTTCTACGCAATGAATCAGTTTCTCGATAGCCTGGGTAGCCATATTGAGGAGCATTTGACGAAGGAACGTCACCTTCGGCCCGCTATCGTCGATGGGTTCGGAATACTTGCCCTCGAATGTGATGGCATCGCGTACAACATCCTCTGCGAGAGGTTTGATCGCGGCGATCCGAAAGCAGATTACACGAAGCACCTCGCACAGTTCATGGATTCATACGAAGAACTGACTTCAATCCTGGAAGAATACGCGGAAGAAAAGGGCCTCTACTTCAACTGAAACATCTCAACGTTTTGTTGGCGATTGGTCAGTCAGGCCTGATGGTGCTGAGCGGATCTGTGTCGCCCGACCGATCTCTCAGAGAGCGGTCATACTGTCCTTGTCAGCGTCGATGACCGCTGAGCCTGGCTGCTCGACTTGAATCTTCGCATCCCATTTTCTCGCACCCTGGTCGATTCCCAGGACTGTTCTGCCCAAGTATTCTACTAATATTGCGTACGGTCTATGCCTCAGGAATCAGCTCATGAGAAGCGAACTCATAGCTTCGTAAACTGAGGGGCGGAAGCACAGAGGTTTACAAAGTAGCACGCTTACTTCGGCACTTGGTGGTGGTGGCAGTCTGGCGCTAACCCATCCATCTACAATTTTGATAGCATATGGTAGATAATGCTACCATCCTCTTAAACATTGGAATTTGTCATGCCTCAAAAGCAACTAGCAACCCGCATTGATGCTGATGTTAAAAAAGCGGTTGAAGAAATTTGTGAGATTCGCGGGCTAAAAATGAACCGCTTCATCGAAGATGCACTAATAGATAAGCTGGAAGAACTAGAAGACCTTGAAGATCTCACTCAAATTCGATTTGAGCCGACCCGACCATTGGAAGATGTGATCAAAGATTTAAAGCTCAATGGCAAGTTATAACATTGAAGTATCATTAACGGCAGAAAAACAACTGCGAAAACTTTCACAGAAAGACCAAATTAGTGTTCTCAAACGTATTCAGGAACTGAGCGGTGACCCAAGGTCAAATCCTTCGCGGAAACTCCGGGGACAGAACAATGTCTATCGAGTACGTGTTGCAAACTATCGAATCCTATACAGTATCGAAGACAAGCATCTCATTATCATCATCTTGAAGGTGGGGCACCGACGCGATGTGTATCGATAGCAAGATATTTAGCCTCGTGTTTGTTGAGTGTCTCCAGGAACTCTTTGAAGTCTTGGTTCAGTGCCAATTTGGGATTGATGATGTTCCACTCGGATTGACCCTAAAGATTCAATGCGTTGCAGGTGAGAAAAATACCGGGAAATTTTCACTCCCAGCAGCGCTTGTTTCGCTACAGCCCTAACCTTTCGAAGCACCCCCGATATATCAATAAATGAGATACAGGTAGAGTGCATATTCTGGCTCAATCCGATCACTGATTCTGGTTCAATTCGATCACCCATTCTGGAACTTTCCGATCACTGATTCTGGCTTTATTCGATCACTTTTTTCGGATTGCCAGAATCTAAAGTCAGGCAGCTCCAAAACCACTCCTAACGCATTGATTTAATTACTCATCTGCTACTCTCTCGGGCTTCAATCCAGAGAGCGTGAGCAGATGGCTAGATCGAGGTTAACAATGCGTAAAATTAAAGACATTCTGCGGCTGCGCTATGAGGTTCAATTGAGCTATCGCGCCATCGCGCTGGCGCTACATATCGGCTACGGCACTGTCGTCGATTATCTAACACGAGCATCAGCGGCCGGGCTTTCATGGCCCTTACCGGCCAACCTCCAAGAACGTGATCTTGCCCGTCTGCTGTTCCCCACCCAGGCGGCGACCGGACAACGCCGTTTTGCTGAACCAGACTTCCCCTACCTGCACCAGGAACTGAAGCGCAAAGGCGTGACCAAGTTATTGTTGTGGCAAGAGTACCGGGAACAACACCCTGATGATGGCTATAGCTATGCCCAGTTCTGTCATCGTTATGGTCTTTGGCGTGACCGCCAAAAGCGCAGCATGCGACAGATTCACCGTGCCGGTGAGAAGCTGTTTGTCGACTACTGCGGCCCGACCATGCCAGTGGTCAATCCAGACACCGGCGAGGTGCGTGAAGCCCAGATATTTGTCGCTGTTTTAGGCGCGTCAAACTACACCTTTGCTCTCGCAAGCTGGAGTCAGCAGTTGCCAGAATGGGTCGACGCCCATGCCCGGGCGTTTGAGTTTTTTGGCGGTATCCCTGAAGTGGTTGTGCCGGACAATCTTAAAAGTGCGGTATCAAAAACACACCGCTATGAGCCTGTGATCAATCCGAGTTACCAACAAATGGCGGCTTATTACGGTACCGCCATCGTACCGGCCAGATCGTATAAGCCGAAAGACAAGGCCAAGGCGGAAGTGGGTGTACAGATTGTTGAACGCTGGATCATGGCGCGGCTTCGGCATCAGAGCTTCTTCACCCTGGCGTCTCTCAATCAGGCTATCGCAGCACTGTTGGTTGACCTCAACCAGCGCCCCTTCAAGAAGCTGCCGGGTAGTCGTGCCAGCTTGTTTAAACAACTCGATCAGCCGGTACTCGGTCCATTGCCCTCGCAGCCTTATCGCTTCGTTGAGATCAAACAGGCCCGTGTTCACATTGACTATCATGTTGAGTACGACAAACATTATTACTCGGTACCTCACCCGCTGGTGAAACGGGCTGTTGAAGTTCAGGCCAGCCGCGACACTGTCACGATTTATCACGAGGGCGAGCGTATCGCCAGTCACCCCCGCAGTGCCCGTCTGGGTTCACATACCACCTGCTCGGAACATATGCCGGAGGCTCACCAGCGCATGACCTGGTCCGCGGCTCGCTTCATCCGTTGGGCTGAAGAGATAGGTCCACAAACACGCACGGTGGTTGAACACCTGCTGGCTGAGAAACGTCACCGTGAACAAAACTATCGACGTGTGCTGGCGTTACTCAACAATGCCAAGAAGTATGGTCCTGAACGGCTCAACAATGCCTGTGGTCGCGCGTTGCTGATTAACTCGCCCACCAGGACCAGCATTGAATCAATCCTCAAGCTGGCCCTGGACCTCAACGAGGACACTGTCCTGGATGAACTGGAGCTAGGCCATCACGAGAACATCCGCGGCGAAGGCTACTACCATTGAGGCGAATCCTATGTTGAACAATCAAACCCTGGAAACATTGCGAAGACTGCGGCTCACGGGAATGGCCGAGGGCCTGGAACAACAACTGTCACAGCCGTCGAGTCATGACGAACTGGGCTTCGAGGAGCGGCTTGCCTTACTGGTCGATCGAGAGTCTATGTACCGCAACAACAGCCGAATCACCCGATTGCTAAAACAAGCAAAACTGAAGTTACAGGCATTGCCGGAAGACATTGATTACGCCCACCCAAGGGCGTTGAAGAAGAGTCAGTTTGCTGACCTGTTGTCGAGCCACTGGATACACCAACACCACAATGTCTTGATCACTGGCTCAACCGGTTGTGGCAAGACCTACCTCGGTTGTGCCCTCGGTGTGCAGGCTTGTCGACATGGCTTCTCGGTTCGCTACTTCCGCACAACCCGGTTGTTAGATGAACTGCGTGTTGCCCATGCTGACGGCCGCTTTGCCCGACTGATCAAGCAATTGGCTAAAACTGACTTGTTGATATTGGATGACTGGGGTCTGGAGAAAATGACCCAGCCACAGCGCAACGATTTACTTGAGATTATGGAAGACCGACATGGTCTTAAATCGACGCTGATCACGAGCCAATTACCGATTGCGCAATGGCACAAAGCGATTGGTGATGCGACCTTGGCAGACGCCATCCTTGATCGCCTATTACACAACAGTCACAAACTAAAACTAAAAGGAGAGTCTATGCGAAAAGCCCGGTCCGAGTTTGCTGAATCCGATCACCCGGACTGATAACATCACACGAGCGCGTTAGGGGTTTTGAGTGATCGAATAAAACCGGTATGGATGATCGGATTGACCGGAATACGCAAGAGTGCGCCGATCAGAAGTACGGTTTCGAATCCAAGTGCCATTCCCGTGTACCCTGTATATCCACCATCCATGATCAGTCCGGCAATTCTGCCAAGCAGCAGCCCGGCGGCAATAGTGATAAGCGCCACGAGAAAAGGGTTAATCAGCGTTGGGTTGAAGAAGGCCGTGATCGCGAGTACGCCGATAGCGCCTTGCAACCCGCCGTACATGGCCCGTAGCTCAGTGGTCCCAGTCGCTGATACCGCACTAACGCCCACAGCATCAGATAACATACCCGGCTTGAGGAAACACATGACACCGTAGGGAAGGAAGATGATTGCTGTAGCAATCAGGAAAATATTTTCCAGCATTTGTTGCATCCTTTTCTTGTTTAGTCAGTATTGTAACGCCGCCCGATGACAGATTGGAAAAGGCACAAACTATTTTGCGGTGGGGACAGTCTGCTGCTAACCAGTCTCTCTGATTTCCCTGTAGGTTACCTACAGGGAAATTGCACGGAAACCACCTTGATCAAGAATTTGCCGGATTCAAGACCTTTATTGCTGATCAGCGTACTTCCAGACGGTACAACCAGACTTCTTCGAAACTCATCGGATCTCGTTGAAACGCGGAGAGATTCGCCCATACAGCAGCGAACTCAGCGAGTTCCTCATCACTCTTTACGCGAACCGCACGTGCCGGATAAATAGTGTCTTGTACGCGAACTCTGACAAGCGCGCTCTGTTCTATATGTTTTACCCAGTTAGTTCTTGTGTCACCCGCGTAAACGTAGAATCGACCATCTAACTGAACATAGGTGAAGTTGATCGAATAAGGGTCTTCAGGCCGAGTTTCCAACTGTGCGACAGCTGAGTCTTCATCAAGCTGCCATCTCTCCGGCACCTCTGTCACCGTGCCACTCAGCTCTCCACCCGAAGCAAAAATAAACGGGCCATCGCACGCAGACACCATGAACAAGCATGCCAATAGCGAAAGGACTTGAATTGTTGGACGCATTTTCAACCTCAACTAGTGGGAGCCAATCGAAGCGATGACCCGGTTTGGTTGTGCTCGATCAGCACGTGAATATAGGCATAGTATCCCATCTCGACATCGCGAATTACCCCAGCCTGGTAAATCCTGTGAGCAATCACATCCATGTCATCACAGGTAAGCGGTTTAACCGGCCGGAAGTAGCCGTTGGCATCGTAGGCTTCGACGGCACACCGCATGGCGCCCAACGTTAAACCTTTGGCTAAATGCGAAGTTCCGTATTTAGTCGATTGGCAATACGCATTCGTTTCGCCAGTTCGCGCCCCAACCCTGCCATTAGTTCAATGATAATAGCGGGCTCTTCAACCCTCAGCTTCTCGATGTCTCTCGATGACAACCACAGGGTGGCAACATCTGCCCGCGCATAGGCCGTCGCAGACCGGAGACCACCATCAAAAACCGCCATTTCTCCGCAGACTGTTCCAGGACAAAGAGTTGCTACCAACTTGGTTGGCACTGCACCTTGCTTTTGTGACTCCACCACAAGGTCAACCTGTCCGCTGACAACGACCGAGAACCCATCGCCTTGAGCATATTGTTCGTAGATCGCCTCTTTATCTTTATACTCCCGATGTCTCAAATACTTCTCTAGCGTTTCCAAATCTTCAGCGCTTAACTTTTTGAAAAGATCAATCTCATTAAGATTGAGGCTATTTTGATATCTATCAGGTGTCAGAAGAGCATCAAGCAGGTTATCTTCGGCCTGACCTAGCGCTCGATCTAGCTCGCGAAAGATAAGCTCGGCATCAAACAGTGCCAAGAAACCCTGTTGCTTCATCCCCAGCCCTACCCCTTCTTCTTCGTATATAGAGCTAAGCATGAAGGTGACATTGTGACCATGAAGCCGCTCCTTAATTTGTAAAAGGATGTTGGTCCCTGTGCTATCAATGTCCGACACACGGCTGAAATCCAAGATGAGGCAACGCATTTTTTTATCATCTATCTTGTCAATCGCTTCAGCTAGATTGTCTGTGGTTCCAAAAAAGAGAGATCCTTCAAGTTCAAAAATACGGATGCTGTCCGCATGTTCTTCGAGAAGGTTAATTTCTAAAATGCTTCGCTCTACATTAGAGCGAACCCGTTGAGCATCGTAGGTGCGACGGATTGTCTTTTTACTCATTCGGTAAAGGAAGATGAATATAGAGGCACAGATACCGATCCCTACGCCTTCGAATAAGCCTACAAAGACCATCCCACCTGTCACGATAAAAACAAGAATCAGATCGACAATCAGCGTGGAACTCATTTTATCAGCGGAGAAGAATCGCTGTACCAGCCCAAAACTCCATCTATCCGCTGCGCCCCAAGCGATTGTTATCAACAAGCCGGACAGTACAACGTTGGGTATCTTGCTAATGATAGGACCAAGGAAAACGACAACAGCAAGCGCGAAAAAACCGACGGTGAAACGTGCCAGGCGAGTCCGCCCCCCGTAGGTGAAGTTGGCTATGGGCTGGCCTGAATATCCAGCGACTGTGACCGCGCCAAATAAACTGCCCGCCATGTTGCCGAAACCTTGAGAGACGAGTTCTCGATTAGTGTTAGATCTTTCGCGGGTTATGTTATCGATGGCCACTGCACCCAGCAACGTTCGAAGAGAGGTCACAAGTGCAATCCCAAAGCTCAGAGTGAGCAAACTGCCCAACATGGGTAGAATATCTGAGGAGCTTAAAAAGCCAAGAATCTCAAAGGTGTATTTCGGCATCGGTATGTCAGTTGGAATACTACCAATTGTCGGGCCAAGTGGCTGCTCAGGGAAAGCAATCGCAATTAGATAGTAACAACTACTACCGAAGAAGATACCCAGGATCGGCGCAGGGACTTTTGTTTCCCAATGACGGCAAAGAAAGACAGAGACAATGGTCACGAGCCCAACTAGCAAAGTAAGCGGTTGCACAAATTGGAGAACCGAAGCCAAAGAGAGCTCGACTTCCCAGGCGAGTCCGAGCATAGGTTTTACTTGCCCAATAACAATCAGAACAGAGAGTCCATTCATCAAACCTGCAATCACAGGATAGGGAATAAACTTGGCGAAACTACCTATCCCAAGCACACCAAACACAACCTGCATGCACCCTGACAGAAAAACAAGTACCAGCAGGCCAAGAATCGTAAACTCTGGGTTGTCAGCAAAAACAGGATACTGGTCGACTAACAGGGTCACAGAGGAGGCAAGCATCAGGCAAGCAAGCGCATAAGGGCCCGAGTTCATTATGCGTACCCCACCGGCGAACGCTCCAATAAGGTTAGAGACCGCAAGACCGGTTAAACCTGCAACAACACCGATGGATAGAAATTCGGGACTAATCGCGCCAAACACAAGCGCACCAAACGCCATAGCTTCAGGAAGGCTTAAGACAGCGGCAATGCTGCCACCAGTCAAATCACCTTTAAGGTGTTTCGTATTAATCATTTGATCTCACTAAATGAGGAATCTGCCACTTTCACCGTCAAAGGTTTTATAACGATAACCTTGCCAAAGACATCTGGCGCACTCTGCAGAATTTTCCTTTCCAGTCAGTGACCTGGTTGATATGCACATCGAATTTCTTCACCAGCTAGTTCATGGGCAGATCGCCTTGCAGCGCTGCCCATGTAACTTTGGCCTTGAATTCAGCTGAAGATGGCCCGGTTTGGTTGTGCTCGATCAGCACGTTAACCTAGCCATAGTATCCCATCTCGCCATCGCGAATTTGCCCCAGCCTGGTAAATTGTGTGTGACCCTTTCTGCCAGACGGTTGCTATCGACCCAAATCAAACCCTTCGTGTTCTTGCCCTAGCTTGTCTTCGAGCACACGGTATTCTTCGCCTTCATACTTACGTACCTCGGCGCGTCCAACCACCATGTGATGAACTTCATCCGGCCCGTCAGCAATCCGCAGTGACCGCTGCGATACCCACATAGCCGCAAGCGGTGTCCACTGGGTGACCCCGGTAGCGCCGTGCATCTGGATCGCTTCATCTATGATACGGCCGATCTTTTTCGGCACGTTCGCTTTGATGGCACTGACATAGATCCGCGCTTCCTTGTTGCCCAGGACATCCATGGCCTTGGCAGCCTGCAATACCATCAGGCGGCAGGCATCAATTTCATAACGAGCCTTGGCAACAACCTCAATATTCTTGCCGAGTTGAATGATCGGTTTACCAAACGCTGTGCGCGCCGAAGCACGTCTAATCATCAATTCCAGCGCCCGTTCACCTGCACCAATGGAACGCATGCAGTGATGAATTCGGCCTGGCCCCAGACGAACCTGAGAAATCTCGAACCCGCGTCCTTCTCCCAACAGGATATTGTCCTTGGGTACCCGACAGTCTCGGAAGCGCACATGCATGTGCCCATGTGGCGCCTGTGTTTCGCCAAACACTTTCATGGCACCCAAAATCTTTACCCCTGGTGCGTCCATAGGCACCAGGATCATCGACTGTTGTCGGTGTGGCGCGGCATCCGGACTGGTTTGCACCATGGCAATCATGACCTTGCAGCGGGGGTCTCCCGCACCTGATGTAAAGTACTTCTCACCATTGATCACCCACTCATCACCATCGAGCACCGCCTGGGTTGAAATGTTTTTGGCATCCGATGAGGGATGTCCAGGCTCAGTCATCGCATAGGCGGATCGAATCTCGCCCTGCAGCAGCGGTTCCAGCCACTGTTCTTTCTGTGCGGTTGTGCCGACTCGCTCAAGCACCTCCATATTGCCGGTGTCCGGCGCTGAACAGTTAAGGGTTTGAGAGGCGAGCGGATACTTTCCTAATTCGCTGGCGATATAGGCATAGTCAAGGTTGCTCAGCCCCTCCCCGGTTTCAGCATCCGGCAGAAAGAAGTTCCAGAGTCCTGACTCCTTCGCCTTCTGCTTTGCGACTGCAAGCAGTTCCAACTGACCCGGCGCAAACTCCCATTCATGTTCGCGCTCTTCACCAAGCCGATCATACTCTTCAACAATCGGAGCAACGTTCTCCTGGATGTGTTTTTTCACTCTGTCCAGCAAAGGTCGTGCTTCGTCGGACATGGTTAGATCGAATAAATCAGGGTTAACAGACATGGTTTTTTCTCCTGGTGCTCTCTGACGTTGTTTTTATTCAGGCTTATGCAACCTCTATCAATTTCTCGCTGTGCGCTTATTACGCCTCGCTGATTCAGAAAAGTCTTCTGTTCTGCTGGAATTCGACTGACTTCTCTAAAATATCCTAACGGGAACCCTACGGGAATGGTAACCACTAAACCAAACTATTCGGGCATTTGAAAGTATTCGTGTAGTTCATCTTCGAACACCTGATGCATGGTGCTAAGCGCTATTCGACCTATCGTTGAAATGTCAGCCTCCATCCCCGAGGCATGAAGACGCTGCTGGTGGGCATCATCGAAAGCGGGTGCTTGGGGTATCTGAAGAAGATGGGATGTGACGGCTTAGCTGACTAACCTTGTCATCCCGGGTGTTGTCCCGGTCACTCGTGAAAGGGTGCGGACCCCTCCAACGGCGGGCCTAATCGTCACAATGCAACCGTACCGGACGTTGTGGGAATGTTGATTGGCGGTGGTGGCAGTCTGCTGCTAACCCCTCATATTCGAGAAGAGACTTGATAAGATGCAAAGACCCATTTACACTATACCACCTAGTGTAATAACCGATCCGCATGATCACGAGTTTTACCGGCAAGGTTGCAAAGGATATTTGGGAGCGCAATCAATCAAAGTCTTTGCCGCGAGATATGTGGCTTCGAGCAAAAGCCTTGCTAACGATTATGCATTCCACTAGCTCGGTTGATGACTTGCGAATAAAAGGTCAACCACCTGATATTCGACTGCACAAACTCAAGGGTGATCGAAAAGATTACTGGAGCGTAACGATCAAATTGCCCTGGTGTATTACATTCAAATTTAAAGATGGCGAATTTTCAGACGTAAAAATCGAAAACTATCACTGAGAACGAAGATGATAACCAACCCGTTACCCATGCATCCCGGAAAGGTGCTCGCTGAAGTTTACATGTCACAACTGGACCTGAATCAAAGCGCGCTGGCTAGACTCTGCAGCTGCTCCCCGAGGAAGATAAATGAAATCGTGAATGGCAAGCGGTCAATTTCACCTTCATTCGCGATCACGCTGGAGTCGAATCTGGGTACTTCTGCTGAAATGTGGGTAAGAATGCAGGCAGAATACGACCTATGGGAAGCCAGGCAAAAAGCTGCGTAGAATTTGCCGAAGACATCTTACCCATGCCCTCGGTACAAAGTGTTACCGATGTAACCGGTATGCACCAAACTTTAATTGGCGGTGGTGGCAGTCTGCTGCTAACCCGTCTCCGTTTTCCCTGTTTTTTCAGGAAAATTACAGGGAATTCTTCACTCCCAGTAGGGCTTGGTTCGCTACAGCCCTAACCATTCGTAGCATTTAGACTTTCGGCAGAAGAACTAAACAGGGAAATAGCAGGCAATCTTTCGTGTCCGAATGAGCCCTGTGCAACTGGGGAGACGTAACGCAAATGGTAACACTTGGCGTTAATAACGTATTGCGTTACTAATTGTCTTGTGAGTGTATCCTTCTAATGCGCAGAAACTGAAACCCTATCGAATGGAAAGAGAGCTAAGCTCTTTCGGCGACACACACTTTTTTAGTCCTACACCAACCTCGAGTTCTCGCACACCTTTTGTCACACACTACTACCGATAAATGTAGCATCTACCCCAACCCACAACCCACGAGTCACACCACAATGTCTTCATGGCAACACCGAGAAACCAACTCGTCGATCATGGCTACCCAACGCACTATCACCTGCTGTCCAAATGTGTTCATTTCGCCAATCTTCTGCACAATTAGGTATTTCTCCTACTGACTGAATCTCGATCATTTTCAGATAGACGATGGTTCCATTTTGGATCTATAATGGATCTTTTATGGAGCCATTCCATGCCTAATCTATCGATCAAAAATGTGCCGGAACAAGTGGTTGAGAAGCTGCGACTGCGGGCTGCCAGTCACCATCGCTCGCTACAAGGTGAGCTCATGGACCTGATCTGCAGGTCCACCGAGGAACAGTCAAGTGAAACCACAAATACTAATAAAGAAAGCGGTTCGTCTGGATGGCTATCAATAGAAGAAGTATCTGCTGAACTCACAGCAGGTCACCGAAAATCATCCCGTAAGGTTCCGCTTGCAGTGGATATTATTCGTTTGGAGCGAGATTCAAGATGAGCCAGGACCTGTTCGTTACAGAACCGGCGAAAACATATAATAAGCTACTGCCTATTGTAGTCGACTGCAGCCTTCTGGCGGCCATCCTGTTCAATGAGCCGTCTAGAGACAAAGCGCTGGAAGTACTTGTCGACAGATCTTTACACGCACCCAATCTGATTGACCATGAAATCATCAGCGTTGCAATCAAGAAGACTGAAGCTAACGCCGGAGATTCGGTAATGAGAGGTTTAAACAGTTTTCGAAAACTCAGGCTGAATCGCCATAGCATTGATCAAGAATCCCAATTTGAACTCGCGATCAACCAAAAACTGTCTGCCTATGATGCAGCCTATTTACAACTCGCCGTAACGCTCAATGCGCCTCTTGCTACCTTTAACCAAGTATTGGCTTCTGCCGCACGGAACGTGCTGGCGCAACGATAACTGGTTATTGAACCTTAGCCGGGTCTCGAGTTTACAACCTGCTCAACACCTGACTCCGATTGAATATCTAAACAGGCACGATCCAGCAGCGCTTGTTTGGCTAAAGCCCTAGCCATTCGCAGCATTTAGACTTCCGGCAGTAGAACTAAACAGGGAACTATCAGGCAATCACACCAATTAAGGCCACAACCAGAAATTCGCCAGGTTCATAATCCCAAAGAGAAGAAATGCCGTGCAGAAAAAAGAGAACAGTAAAACCAGCAATGCCGCTGAAGACAGCAGGCATTAGGACGAATTTGTTGCACCACCATCCTGGACTCAACGGCTCAAGAGAGTCTTCAACATTGATATTGCACTATGTCCAATCTGCGGCGGTAACATGCGTGTCATTGCTGACATCACTGATTCAGAAATCATTGAGAAGATCCTGGATCACATCGAAGCGCAACCACCACCAAATAAAGGTTCAACCGCTATTCAGCCCTAAAACATTCGCGGATAAACAAGCCAAATCACCTCTGCAAGGAATAAAGACCTTTTCAGTGATCAACCCGGCCGTCTGTAAGAAAGGAGATCATTGGCTATTCAGACATTGATCATTAAAAGGGTCATTTCGTCACAGCGGTCCAAAATCTCAATGAACATCTACAACGGTGATACTTAACCGCTCTTCAGAAAATGTGTTTTGTGAAGACTATTCTCATGGGGCGGGACAAGTAAAAGCTAATAGCCTCAGGGTAAAAGTGACGAAAGACGAGCATCGTTGTGAATGAAGCAACTATGCCGGATACAAAGACTTTGTATCTTTGGCTTCGACCTCTCTACATCAGCGCGGACCTGGGTCGCGCTCCTATTCAGAGCCAGCGTCGGGAGCGACCGGACCCGTTTTTTTTAACTCTTCTTGCCGAGTCGATCGATGGAAGCTTTCTTCAACAAGACCCAGAGCCTTGGCGCGTCGTTCCCAGTCATGTCTAGCACGATTCCTTAAATCCGCGTCTGCATCTGATTCATCCACAATCTCCTGCCCGAGCAGCGTTTCTATAGCATCTTCCATAGTGACAACGCCGGCCATGCCGCCGAACTCATCAATAACCAGTGCGATGTGTTCTTTCCTTGCCACCAGTCGGTTAACCAATTCAGGTAAGGGGAAAGTTTCCTGTAGCACCATAATGTCGCGGCGAAGCGTTGAAACAGGTTCACCGCCACGACCATCGATCACGGCTGACAATAGATCCGTTTTGAGCACGTAACCGGTCACGTCGTCCCTCTCTCCATCGCGATAAATGGGAATCCGCGATACACGAAGCGGGTCGGCTTCCTGAAGGTAGGTTTCAATCGGCATTTCTTCTCTTGCCAGAATCAGAACCGTACGTGGCGTCATGATGTCCTGTACACAAACGGACTCAAACTTGATCAGATTGGCAATAATTTCTGATTCACTGTGTTCAAAAACGCCTTCTCTTGCGCCAATCTCCGCCATAGCCAGAAAATCTGAACGCGAAAAGATGCTGCCCTCAGTTTTCTTCATTGCGCTTGTTAGTAACTGACATACCCAGATAAGCGGCGCGAGTGCAAACATCACCATCAACAGAGAGTTCACTGTAAAGGGTGCCAACTCTTTCCAGTAACTGGCACCTAGTGTCTTGGGGATGATTTCGGAGAACAACAAGATCGCCAACGTCATCAGAGCAGGCACAAAAAAACTGGTGACGAGTGGGTGAGCGTCAGCCCAGATGATGGTTGCCTGCGCGCCGACACCAATGGCACCAATTGTGTGCGCCATGGTATTTAAAGTCAGAATTGCAGCAAGAGGTCTATCAATATTGCTCTTAAATTCCGACAAGTGGTTGCCAAGTTTGGAGCCTTCCTGATTCTGAATTTCAGCATAGGTAGGCGTAATGCTTAGCAGCGCGGCTTCCCACAGTGAGCAAAGAAAAGAGAAAACGATAGAGACCAGAGCAAAAACAATCAGAAGGGAAATCATGGCCAAGAGCTTACCCTGCCCGACATGGGCTCACAACGCGGTTGTTGCTGATTTATCCATGGGATAAACAGGGCTATTTCTCTCGAGATAACGGTGCCAGAGTCAATTCCAAGAGTAGGCTTACAATGAGCATCTGTTTCTAACACCGCTATTCTCACGACAAGAACAAACCTGCCTGGAACTTGAATCAGCTGAAAGGCCAGAAACCCGCGGTATGGTCAATCAAAATCAGCGGCAACTGCAGAGTCCCCTTCAAATTTAGAGATGGCGATGCATACCTTGTTAACTACCAGGATTATCACCAATGAGACAACACAATCAGCCCCACCCTGGGTAAATTTAAACGGTCGGTCTACCTGGACCCTTATTCCGACAAGATTTCTCGCAGTGAGATAGCCAGGAGATTGGCGTCGCGCGTCCAACTTTCAATGGAATAGTAAACGGGCAAAGTAACGTCAGTCCTGAAATGGCCATTCGCCGCTCAAAGGTGCTAGGTGGTTCTGCCCAGAGCTGGTTAAACATGCAGTCGTACTAAGGCCTTTACCATGCCGAGAAGTCTGCACGCTTGAATAAACTGAAGAAGCTGGATTTCGAGGGCCCGTCTGCTTAGAACAATCAGGGCATCGGCTCCCTGAATTTGCTGGGGAACCCGTTTCGGTAAAAGTGCTACCTATATAACCGGTATGGACCCAATGTTGATTGGCGGTGGTGACCGTCTGCTGCTAACCAGTCTCCCTGAATTCCCTGTTATCAAGGCAATTTACAGGGAAACATCAATTTGTATTGACCTCCATGAGCGCAAAGCGCCCATTTGACGCGAATTCTGCTTGATTCGACAATAGGAATAACAGGGAATTAGCACGGAATTTACCGAGCCGACTACGACCTTTGGAGGCCAGACAAAAAGCCGCCTAAAGTGTATGTTGGAGACGGGGCTTCATCATAGCTCGACTGCCAGGTTCGAAGTCGGAACGCCGCCCGCTGGCTCTCTATCCAGCTGAGCTATGGGGTTGAGGAGCCGCAATTGTAGGTAATCCAGCCGACCTGAATTTGATAGGTTTCATAAAAACATCCAATTACTAATATTACGTTTGACGTAATACTCATCGCGTAATATTATCCGCAAGTGATCAAATCTTTCCGATGTGCTGATACCGAACGTCTCTTCTCACAAGGAAGGTGTGCAAATCGATTTCGTTCGTTCAGAGAGCAAGCCGAAAGGAAGCTGATCATGCTACACAGCGCGGAAACGACAGAGTTTCTTCGATCTTCCCCGGGAAACAGATTAGAAAAACTGACCGGCGATCGCAGAAATGCCTGGAGCATCCGAATCAATCAACAATGGCGGCTGTGCTTCCGGTTCGAGCGCGGTCATACATACGACGTGGAGATCGTGGATTACCACTAGAGGTGAATATGGTTAAGAACGAAATGCGACCGATACATCCCGGTGAGATTCTAAGAGAAGAGTATCTTCTGCCGCTGGAAATGAGCGTGAATTCATTGGCACACAAGCTCAGAGTGCCTGCAACCAGGCTACATGAAATCGTCAAGGAACGCCGGGCAATTTCGGCTGATACCGCGATGCGCCTGGCACAATACTTTGGGGGTGATGCACAGTCCTGGCTGAATCTTCAAGCAGCTTATGATCTCCGACAGGCTGAGATCATGAGTGCGGCTGAGATTCGAGAAGAGATCAAGCCCTACAAATCAAGGAAGTAGTGAGCCCATGAGTTGCTCACATTCAGGGGTCTCGCCTAGAGACTTGAGACTTTGGCTATTTCCGGTCCCGTTCGCGGCAAAAGTGTTACCCAAGTCTCCCGTATGGAGTGTTACCTATGTAATCGGTATGCACCCAATGTTGATTGGCGGTGGTGACCGTCTGCTGCTAACCGGTCTTCAAGATTTTCCCTGTAAACCTGGGAAAATACAGGGAAATTTATTGAACTATGCAAGCCAGTAGCCACTAATCAAGCGTTGCACCTATATATAGTCGGTTACCCCGCTTCTATAACAGGGAATTTATCCAGTGAAAAAGTCGTCAATTCAAAGAATATTGACCGCGGGCTTCGACACCTCTCCGCCACTATTCTGGAACTGGTCCAAGGTCTTGAACCTGCTCGACAAGTTCTTTAGTTATAACTATCAATTCCTTAAGCAATTTGGGTTCAATTTCGAGATGTCCTTCGTATTCGGCGAGATTTCTTCTTTGGTGACACAAGTCCAAAACTCTCCATTTGTCCAAAGGCAAACCGACGGTGTGTTGTAAGCATTGAAAAACAATGTACCTAGAATCCGTTCGGAATCCATGCCACCTGAGAGCCGCTCGCGCTAATGAATGGGCAGCGCTATAAGCGAGTGTAAACTGACTCTCTTGGGACAGTCCGTCAACTTCGACATCTGTAAGCGATCTCATTGCGGCATTCAGCATACCATCGAACTCTTCCTGATCAGGCGTTTCGGGATCGAGTTTTCCTATCTTAACGAGGTTTTCTAATTGGCTCACTCGGCACCTTCAAGTTGTCTGCTCATTACTCCTTCAACCAAAGTTTCGGTTGCTCCATTACACGCTTTAAAAAGCTCTTGGTATCTTTCTTTTCATCAAACTCTTGCGGAGTATAGATCGTCGGGTTGATAACGCGATGGAGTTGTCGTTCACATGGCTCTAGAACAGACATAACTTCCGAATAGGTTAATTCGTCCGAGACTATCATCACATCAACATCGCTGTCCGCATCTTCCTTTCCTTTTGCTATCGAACCATAAACAAAAGCCAGTTCGATACTGGGGAACTTCTCGAACAAAGCCTCCTTCAAAACGTCTGTAATACCGAATGACTTAATAACTATTCCGCGCAATTCTTCGAAAATCGGACAACGGGGGTTAGCTTGGAAGTGAACCTGATTTCCCTGGTGAGATTCAGTTATTATTCCGGCGTTACAAAGATTGTCCAGCTCTCTTACAACCGCCCCTCTACCAACACGAACCTGACGAAATATCTCATTGCGGTAGTAACTTCGCTCCGGCTTACCGAGTAGCATTGCGAGTACCCGTTGTCTAGTTTTAGGGAAAAGCGCATCACCAATTGAGCTGTTGATATCCATTTGTCACCGACCAATAAGGACCCAAAATGGGTACTATAGGACCAATATTGGGTCCTTTCAACCTATCCACACAAAAAGGCTCTACCGATAAACAACTGTCGCAGCAGTTGAACTTGATTTACTTTGACACACTCGAGTTACCGATTTATCGACGCCAAATGATACTGAGCGCCGTTGCTTCCTTCATTGAGCTCACCTCAACCCTTGACTATCGTTGCCTAACCGAGGCCGCGAATTCGCAATGTTGCTTTGCTACGACTGTTCGTATTCCCATGCTATGTTCCAAAAGACCTCCCTTAAACCCTAGAATGATCGAATGCCAGAAGAAACAGATCATAACCTTGAACTTGATTTTTACACGACTCAGCAAAGGGCCCTGCTAGGCCCAGCCGATCAGGTTGAATGGCCTAAGCAAAGCAGATTTCCACTCAACCTTACTGATCGAAACGTACAAAATGAGATTTTGGCGGATCTTCGGAGCTCAATTAGTCCGCTTATTGTTTGCGGCTACGCTAGCCTAGACCAATGTATCAATTTTGTTTCTTCTGCAGAATCCGAAGACATAAGGATTCTTTTCGGCAATGAGCCATTTATCTCGAAAAAAGATCACTTCTCCATCAGGAAGAAACAAACGCCAGAAGCCGAGGCATACTGGCTAGAAAAAGGTATCTCTCTGCTTCTTTCAGCAAAGATCATCGAAATAATCGATCAAATTCGAGATGGGCGAGTAAACGTCAGGTTCCTGGACAGAAGCGCTGGCTTGCATGCCAAAATCTACGTAGCAGACGATGCAGCGACCATAGGATCTAGCAACTTCACCGCATCAGGATTACGCCTACAACATGAAGCCAACGCAAGATTTACTCGAACAGGAGATAAAAAGCGACACAACGAATTGTCCTTGATTGCTAAGAACTATTGGGAACAATCAAGTGACTACAGTGAAAGCCTCATCTCATTACTTGAAAGCTTACTTCGCGTCGTGACCTGGCAAGAAGCCCTCGCCAGAGCTAGCGGGGAACTGCTGGACGGGGAATGGGCGCAGAAGTACATTCAGGATGACTATCTGCAGTCTGAAGCCCTTTGGCCGTCCCAAAAGCAAGGCATAGCGCAGGCACTCTACGTGCTCTCAAATCAGGGGAGCGTATTGATCGCCGACGCTACGGGATCAGGTAAAACCAAAATGGGTGTTCACCTGATTGGATCGATACAAGATCAACTTCTTAGGGCAGGAAGATTAGGGCGGGGTAAACCTATCCTTATCTGCCCTCCGCTAGTTGAACACAATTGGAGCAACGAAGTTGCCTCCAGCAATGTTTCTCTCTCAATTCATTCGCATGGAAAACTGAGCCATGCCAAATCCGGCCGCCACAACCCGATGGTCAATGCACTACAACGGGCGCAAATCCTTTGTGTAGATGAAGGGCACAACTTTCTCAACAATAAGTCACTACGCTCCCAACAATTATTGAGAAACATCGCGGATCATGTAGTTCTATTTACCGCTACGCCAATAAATAAGGGAATTACTGATCTCCTTCATATCGCAGATTTGTTGGGCGCTGATAACCTCCAGGAGCGAACGCTGCAATCCTTCGGCAAACTACTGGGTTATAGAACGCTTACACCAGACCTTTCTGAAGACGAGATCGAAGACCTCAGGCAAGAAATTCAGCGATTCACCGTTAGACGCACAAAGCGGGAGTTGAACAAGCTCATCGAGGAGTCTCCTGGTTCATACACCACTCGAGATGGTGCGTTATGCAAATTCCCAAAGCACCATGCGCTTTTTTACGATCTCGATGAATCAGATCGTGATCGAGCTCTTGCCGCTGAGATCAACGCCTTAGCTCACCAGCTAAAAGGAGTCAGTTACTTTAGAAAATCCCTAAAGATGCCTGAAAAACTCCTCCGCATGGGTATAAATGAATCTCAATACCTCCAAAGAAGACTTTCTTCAGCCAAAACCCTCGCTGTCTACTCAATCATGGCTTCATTGCGTTCATCAAAAGCGGCATTAGCTGAACATATCGAGGGAACACAAAAAGCTTTGCAAAGATTCGAAATCAAAGGTTTTACCAAGGCTGATAGCGGCAACATGATGGGCACCATTCTCAAGCTCGAAGTTCCTAGAAATCAACTATCTGTTGAGTTGCCTGATTGGCTTAGGGAGTCTGAAAAGCACCGAATCGTTTGCCAAAACGATCTCAAACTCTATAAGCGAATTCTCGATTTACTGACGAAAATGTCTTTTGGGAGAGAACGAGAGAAGGCAGACCTTCTAGAAAATTTAGCACGGAAACACAAGCAAGTACTTGCCTTCGATAGCCGCCCTATAACGCTCGCGTACCTTAGAGAACGACTTTCGAAATCAGCAAATGATGTCGATGTCCTGATAGCCACAGGAGATGCGTCAACCAATCGCCAGAAATTCATAGAAAGCTTCGAATTGGGTTCAGATAGATCGAAAATAGTAGGTCTTTGTTCTGACTCACTATCTGAGGGGGTAAATCTTCAACAAGCCGGGGTTATGGTTCATCTTGATATGCCAAGTGTTGTAAGGATAGCCGAGCAACGAGTCGGACGAATCGACAGAATGGATTCGCCACATAAATACATTCAAGCTTGGTGGCCAAAGGATGCGGAAGAATTCGCTCTCTCATCTGACCATCGCTTTCTCGAAAGATACGAGATGGTAGATTCACTGCTCGGCTCCAATATGCCCCTGCCAGATCAACCGGATATCCGTGAAAAGGCATTGAAAGCTGAAGACCTTGTAGATGAATATGAACGCACCGCCGAACGAGGAAGTTGGGACGGAATAGAGGATGCTTTTCAACCCGTAAGAGAGTTAATCGAAGGCTCACAACCCCTGATCAGCAAGAAGGTGTTTAATCACTATCGTGGGATAAAACAGACCGTGCTATCCCGAGTAAGCCTGGTGAAATCTAAAACTGCCTGGGCATTTTTCTGCTTGTCTGCTGGTCCATTTGATGCGCCCAAGTGGCTGCTTTTCCCAAGCATTGACCAACCACCATTGCTGGAATTGAGTGATGTTGTGGACAGCCTCCGTGATTACCTAGCCCCTGATACCGGCTCAGCAGAAATGAATACTGCATCCGTTCGCCAGCTAAGTATATTCATTGAGAAGATCAACGAGATGGAAAGAACCTTCCTACCAATGAAAAAGCAGCGTGCGCTAACTGAGTTCGAGTATTGCCTCCGAGAATTCATCAACGAAGCCACAAGAAGTCGTTCGCGAGAAGAAATAGACCAACTGGCATCATTACAAATGCTCTTTACCAAACGAAATACAGACGTTAGCCCCGACTGGGACGAGATTGCTTCCAAGTGGCTAGAAATAATTCGACCGATCTGGTTTGAAAAGCTCCAAAGTCCAAGAACAAGACCGCTATTACTTAGCGATGTTCGATCCGACGTCATCAGTCAATCGGAGGTATTGATTCCTTTAGTGTTAGAGCTATTTGCCGATATTCCTGTCGTCAGCAAGCCAGAAGAGAGAATCAAGGCATGTATTGTAGGGGTACCTATCTAAGCAACAACGGGCGAACCAGTCCTTTTTACGAACTGAACCGCCCCCAGTTCTCTAGACACTTCCGAGCTTCTTATGGACTTCCCCCAGTTCCCTTACCAGCGAACACCGGTAGCGGCGATCGTAAAAACCAGACGAAACCGGACATCAGTACTCCCTAAACTTACCGGCAACTTGGTAGTAGAGACTTTCGGGACATTTTGGTGATTCTTGGCTGATGGGAGACGCTCTGTTGCACAGCGACAATTTAACGAGCCCCGCCAACAGCGGGCCTCAGGGGCGAATACTTAACTTACCGGTTGTTAGACCCAGACTGATTGGCGGAGAGGGAGAACGCCAC
>Ga0222633_1000745_pt1 | contig 24020 bp, 31 predicted proteins | sample AntAcemetageno48_FD_179816 | JGI IMG/M metagenome (GOLD analysis project Ga0222633, IMG submission 179816) | Saline water microbial communities from Ace Lake, Antarctica - #48 | ecosystem: Environmental > Aquatic > Non-marine Saline and Alkaline > Saline | place: Antarctica: Ace Lake | collected...
GATTTGGTGGGGGGTGGGGAGGTTCTTGGGGTGGGGCAGGCGTACGGGGGGGAATTCGACGTGTCTATGTCGCGAATAGGGGTGGGGGCTGGGGCGTGAGGATCGGTGGGTAAAAAAAAATCACTCAAAAAAAAGAGTGAAAAGACGAAAACCACAAAATAGAAAAAAAGCAAACGAACGCGAACGCGGCGCGTCGTTCGAGCACCACGAAGTCCCCTCCCCTACAAAGGAGGAAAGGACGGTGCTTGCGCGGCGTGGGCGGGGTCCGCGCGGGGGGGGGCAATTTAGCAACTTAAAGTGTAAAAAAGAAAGCACGCGCAAACAACTGAGTTTCTCTACATCTTCCTCTCCGGGCAGCCGTTTTTGCGCAACCACTGCAGCACCTCGAATTTTCTACCCTCCGCCGCGGCCTCGCACGTTTCCTCACCCCACGGGCAGCCGTTCGCGCGCGCCCACTGAAGCACCTCGAGGTGTCCGCGGTTCGCCGCAGCCGAGCACGTGTCCGCCTTCCACTTGCAGCCCTTCTCGCGCGCCCAAATCAGCATTTCGAGGTCTCCACGCCGCGCCGCAGCGGCGCACGTATCCGCGTTCCACTTGCAGCCGTTCTCGCGCGCCCACTTGAGCACCTCGAATTGTTTTCTCTGCGCCGCCGCCGCGCACGTACCCGCGTCCCATGGGCAGTCGTGTTCGTGCGCCCACTTCAGCACCTCGAGGTGCCCGTACCTCGCCGCGGCTTCGCACGTGCGCTTGTTCCACTTTATTTGTTTTTCGCGCGCCTTCTTTAAATGCGCCAGCTCACCCCGCCCCGCCGCTACCTCACACAGGAATATTTCACGTCCCAGCAGCTTTCCTCTGCGACTCATGCGCGTCAACGCGCTTAAACTCCGTAGCTTCCTTGCTTCCCAATCATTTAACTGTGTATCCCGGAGCCCCGACGCCAACACCGCGTCGCGAAACGCGGGGCTCACGCTGTTGAGCTGTGCGACGTGCGCGGGTCGGGATCGTCAAAAAACCCGCTGTCTCTCCTGAGAACGTGCTCCACGACGAGGTGGTTGGGAAGACCAGGGATGGCCTCGCCCGCGGCGGTGTCTCGTGGCCGTATCGACCGCCCACAACATCTCCCTTGCCACCCGCGTCAGCAGCGCGTCGCGCGCGTATTGCGAACGCGGCCGAACCCACGCCTCGGCGTACCCTCGCCACTTTTTATTCTCCGCCTCTGCGGTCGCGACGCGAGCTTCCGGACACGCGACTCTCGCCTCTAACGCCGCGGCGACGGCGAGGTGTGTATCGGTGGTGATATCGGTCGCGATATCGCGGGTTTTGCGTTTTGCGTTGGGGGACATCGCAAAGGTGTCCTAGACTCTATTGCGCGCGCGTCGCGATTTGTGCGCACAAAATCGTCGTGGTACTTGTCATCGCGCCTCACAGTGCCCCGGCTCCCGCGCCGCCCCGGATGGGCAACCCCCCCCCCGAGCCCATCGTGCTTCGCGGGCACGGCGCGGACGTGCAGTGCTTGTGTTTCGTGACGCTGGCGGTTGGGGATGGGGATGGGGATTGTTTGCTTTCCGGGGACAGCAACGGGGACGTGGTGAGTTGGGATCTGGGAACCCGGCGACCGCGGTGGAGGCTCGCCGCGCATCCGCCATCGTCGGGCGTGCTTTCCGTGGGTGGATTTTGTATGGGCAAACAGACAGGGGATATTTCCGACGTACGCAACACCACCGCCGCCACGCACCTGCTCACCCAGGGAAGGGACGGCTCGCTGAAGTGCTGGGTGTTGCCTGGTTCGTTACGGGACCACGAGGAGGCTGGTGGTTTCCCATCCCCGACTCCGTTGTGGAGTGTCACGACTGGGTCGTTCCACTTTTGCAAATTCGCGGCGACGCATTGGGGACGGCGCGATGACGGATCTTTGGTCTGCGGCGATGACTCCAAAGGCGATGAATTAAGGAAAAGGAAACAGAAAACAACGCAAACCCACGCCATCGCGGTCGTGGGCAATGAAACGAGCGCCGTGGACGTGTTGCTGTTCCGCGGCGAAACGGAGGGAAGCACTGACGATGCTTTGCCAAAAATAATCGCCACTGTCGCGCCGATGGCGTGTGACGACCGAAATCAAAACGACGACAATAGCGGCGCGCCCGCGAAGAAACTAGGAACGGTCATGGCCACGACGTTTGTTGAGGTGGCTGTACGAGGCAAAACGACCGGCGACGCGGCGACAAAAACAACCCTGCTCCTGGTGGGGTACGAGGAAGGCACGCTGGCGCTTTTCGATCTGGAAGACGATCAATCAGACTCTGTGAAAAAAGTCACCAACGTCCCTTTGTGGCGCGAAAAATCGCACGGCGACGCGGTGACTTGCGTTGCGAACGACCCAACCCGGGGGGGGTGGGTAAGCGCGAGCGCGGATGGGGGCTTGTTGAGGTTCACGGTGGACGCGGTTTCCCAGGATGGGGATGGGGATCCGTGTGGTGGAAAAAGCGAATCTCCAAATTCCTCGATGATCAAAGTCAACGTCGTCCGCGCGTTCGACGCTCAAACGCAGACGCGCGAAGATTCCTTCGCCACACCCACGAACACGCACGGAATAGCGTCTTTAAGTATCAGGGACGACGGCAAGGTATTCGCCACCGGGGGGTGGGACGGAGTTACCAAGGTATATTCGCGGAAAGCAGGTGGACGGGGAAAGGAGGTGGAAAACGAGAGCGGCCAAAAGAAAAAAACAGTTTCGAAAAAGAAAACCCAAAGCCAAAAAATAGCCGCCCTGAAATTCCACGACGACGTCGTCGCGTGCGTGGCGTTTCGAACGGTTTTTTTTAGCGGCGGTAGGGACAAGCAGTCGCGAGGTTCCGACAAACAGGGTCCCGATAAATACGCGGGGTGGCTCGCCACGGGCTCACGCGACGGCGCCGTCGCGCTGTGGCCGGTGTTCCCGCCGAAAATTAAAGAGTAGAGTTTTAGAAGCAGCACTTTTGGAAAGACCCCGAAACAATGTAATCTCATCTCATCCATCGGAACACACTGCCACACCGCTCCGCGCTGTCGTCCGTCTCGATGTTGGCCTCGGCGCGTCCCGCGCACGCACTCGCGACGCGACCAAGCGTTGTGTCGTTTGCGGGCGCGCTCGCGTGGAGGGTGACCAGGAGCGGTGTCCCACCAACCTGCGTGATACCTTCGGATTTGTCCACGTCGGCAAACGCCTCGAGCAGCAGCGCACGGAGCCAGCCCGGAGCCACAGGCTCCTCCACCCGTCGCAGCTCGGTCGTGACAAGCGCGACGGGCAAGGAGGGGGGTAAATCCTCCAGTAACGCGTCCGGGTTACTCTCAGGCGTACACCCCGATTCCGTGGAGCAGGTTGGAAGGATCGTGGAGAAAGCGCAGGCCGCGTCCGATCGGTGGGGCGTGGAAATCACCGGTTTTCTCGATCCCGCGCTCGCGGCGGACGCGGCGATGGCGATTGGCAGGGCCGCTGATGTAACCGCGATGCCGTGGGGAGGCCACGTAAGGGCGGAACGGGTGCGGTTGGTGATGGGACGTAAGGAAACGCTTGGAGAGCCGTGGGAGGCGAAGGAAGAACAGGAAGAGACCGACGGAACGACGGACGGCGGAGAAGACGTCGATACCGAAAACCGTGACTCAAACCCTTCCGTCTCAAACTCGCCCGATTCGTTCCGACAAATCGCCAGCGACGAAAACGGCGTCGTGGTGCTGGTGCGAATCACGGGCAACTTTGTGTTCGACACCGCGGACCACCGGGATTTTCTAGGCGCGATTTTAGGCACGGGAATCGACCGGGGTAAGATCGGCGACGTTTACGTATCCGGCGAGCGAGGCGCGTTCGTGATGTGCGACCCCGCGATGGGTGAATTTTTGGGAACCGCGCTGACATCCGTGCGTACCGTGCCCGTGCGGTGCGCTGTCGTACCGCTAAGCGAATTGAAACTACCAAAGCCACGCGTAGATCAGTTCACCACAATAGAGGCGTCCATGAGGTTGGACGCCGTGGCGAGCGCCGGGTTTCGGATGAGCCGCGCCAAGATGAACGATCTTATTGTGGCCGGCGCGGTGCGCGTGAACTGGCGGGAAGGGTGTAAGCCCAAAACTTTAGTCGCCGCTGGGGATGTTATTTCCCTGAGAGGGAAAGGAAGGGTGGAGATCGGAGCCGTGGGGGAAACCGCGAAGGGGAAGTTTCAGGTGGACGTGGTTAGGTACTTGTAGGTAATTTATTATTGAGGAAACTCTAGGTACTGGTTAGGTACTTGTAGGTCATTTATTATTGAGGAAACTCTCGGAGATCACGTCAAAAGCCCTTTTCTTCTCGGTGCCCTTTCAACCACAATAACCTCGCGCGACCGCGCGCGCGCGTCTCGGCACTCGTCCCTAACGCGGTCGGGGCGTCACGGTTTGGGCACGGCGTCGTGCTAGACGTAAAGGCGGCGGCGGGTTCGCGGTTCGTTTCCTTGAGACGTGCTTGGTGGGGACCGCCACGGGGACCCCGGGCGATTGCGGTTGGACCGAAAACAACCCACATTCACGTTACGAATTGATTCCCCAAACCCGCCATGCCCAACCCGTCCGTGGTGCTCGCCACCGCGGGGTACGACCACACCGTGCGGTTCTGGGAAGCCACGCGCGGGATTTGTTACCGGACCCTACAATACGCGGACTCGCAGGTGAACAAACTCGAAATCACCCCGGACAAGCGGTACCTCGCCGCGGCGGGGAACCCGCACATTCGTTTGTTCGAAGTCAACACGGCGAACCCAACGCCTGTCGCGTCCTACGACGGGCACACCGGCAACGTCACCGCAGTCGGGTTTGAAAAAGAGGGCCGGTGGATGTATTCAGGCAGCGACGACGGGACGGTGAAGATCTGGGACATACGGGCGGGGGGGCACCAGCGGGAGTACGAAAGCCGCGGCGCGGTGACGTGCGCGGCGCTGCACCCGAACGGCGTGGAGCTGTACGTGCCCTGGGCTTTCCCAAATCCAACGACTGTTTACGAACCCTCTTTGAGTACACGGCCGTCGTTAAAAGGAAGTGCACTACACACGGCACATATGCACTGTTTTATCTCTCAGCTGGTGACTGTTCAGACCGATTACCCCTCCCTGTTGTCCGTACATCGTCCAACATGGCACGATACACAGTAAGACGGAAGAGACTGACCCTTTCTCTTTTCCACTCGCAGAATAAGCGGCGACGAAAACGGGAATATCCGGGTGTGGGATTTAAACGCGGGGGCGTGTTCGTGTGAGCTGGTGCCTGACGTGGGTGTGGCGATCCGGTCGATTTGCATTTCGGGTGATGGAACTTTGGTGGTCGCCGCGAACTCCAACGGGGTTTGTTACGTCTGGAAGTTGCGACGGGGCGCCAAGACCACCGCGCACTTTGAACCGTTGCGGAAGTTACAAGCGCACGACCCCGGGTCGTACGTCTTAAAGTGCTTGATATCGCCCGATGGGCGGCTGCTAGCCACGGCGTCTAGTGACAAAACCGTGAAGCTGTGGAACCTGCAAGACGGGTTCACGTTGGAACGAACCCTGAAAGGACACACGCGCTGGGTATGGGACTGCGTGTTCTCCGTGGACGCCGGTACGTATTTCCCAATCACCACGTTCCGCCTCCCTGATCGGCCCGATTACCCTGACTGTTTACTCATACTATGGAGTTCAGTATACCCTTTCCAATCCCTCATACATATTACGAAAGACTGACACTTTCGGCTTTTATCGTATCAGCGTACCTCGTCACCGCCAGCAGCGACGCGAGCGCCAGGCTGTGGGACTGCGCGTCAGGCGAGGCGATTCGGATATACAGCGGACACCACAAAGCCGCGGTGTGCTGTGCGCTGAACGACAGCGCGGTGGACGTGTAGTTGGTGTGTGTTTTAGGAGTGATTGTGTGTTTGATGTGTATTACTTGCTCATACTTTTTAGTTGGGCCTTTCCAAGTTACTCGAAATCTTTTCCGCCCCCTCACAACTCGCGCCGCGCCGCACGAAGCCCACACGTATCGCGATGTCCTCCGACGTTGCCGACGTTGTGGAAGCTCTAAAGTGCGATGCTAACGCGGGCGAGGCCATCCCGGGCCTTCTCAACGACATCGTCGTCACGCACGTTCTGAGATCCGAGTATTTCGACGATCCCGGCGATCTCGCACGGCTGCCAGCGGTGAGCCGCGCGATGCGCGACGCGGTGGCTGCGACGGGGCTTGTGTTTAATGAGCTTGATGAATATCGTGCCTTAAGGCTCGGATGTTTAAGCGCATTGCAGCGCCTGCAACGGCAAGGTCGTCTGTCGCGTCGAGAATTCCTTTGTCAGGCAGCGGCGAGGAGCGGACAGCTCGAAGAGTTGAAGGCGTTGCGCGAGAACGACACACCGTGGGACACAGACACGTGCTGGAGGGCGGCGGCTGGCGGGCACCTCGAGGTGATGCAGTGGGCGCGCGAGAACGGATGCCCATGGAACGCAGAAACGTGCACGTCTGCGGCACAGGGCGGGCACCTCGAAGTGCTGCAGTGGGCGCGCGCGAACGGATGCCCTTGGGACGAGGACACGTGCACGTCTGCGGCGCAGGGCGGTCATCTCGAAGTGCTGCAGTGAGCGCGCGCTAACGAATGCCCATGGGACGCAGCCACGTGCGTGGAGGCGGCATCTGACGGGAAACTCGAGGTGCTGCAGTGGGCTCGCGCTAACGGGTGCCTATGGAACGCAGAAACTTGCGCGGGGGCGGCGTTCAGCGGGCACCTCGAGGTGCTGCAGTGGTTGCGCGTGAATGGATGCCCGTGGGGGGCACATACGTGCTGGTCCGCGGCGGAAGTGGGGCACCTTTAGGTGCTGCAGTGGGCACACGCGCACGGCTGCCCGTGGAGCGCACACACGTGCATGATGGCGGCAAAGGGCGGACACCTCGAGGTGCTGCAGTGGGCGCGCGCTAACGGGTGCCCGTGGGACAACCAAACACTGCTAGAGGCCCGGGAAAACGGTCATTCCGAGTTGGAAAACTGGGCGATAGCGAACTGCTGCCCCGAATGAAGGTGTTGAGTGAGATTCAATACTATTCTGCTTATTGATTAGTCTATTGGTTGTACAAACCCTCCGCCCGGCCGCGAAGCGTCCTTTTCGTTTTCAGCGACGCGCCCCGCGTCTCGGCGACCCTACCCGCCCAGACCCACGCATCCGACTTCGTCACGTCGCTCTCCAGCACCGCCCTTACCGTTTCGTCGCACCCGGAAAACGCGGCCCACTCCATGGCGGATATTGGGCGAGGTTTCGATTTCGGAGAAACGCGCGGCGAAACCGGGGGTGACTTTTCTTTTTCTTTTTCGATGCGCGTTTTTGAGTTATTTTTGCGTTCCCGCGACGCCCCCGCCAGGATTCGAACCACCGCGGCAGATCCACACGAGGCCGCGGTTTCCATCGCGGTCATACCGGACACCGGGTGAATCGCAGCAAGATCCGCCCCGATCGCGGTGGCCTTTTCCACCGCGTGTGCGTTGCCCAAGCGGCACGCCGCGAAAAGCGCGCCACTCGCGGCGGCGGTGGTTTTCGGCTTTTCGACAAAGTCCGACAAAGTCCGTCCCGGTTCGAGGGCATTTAGTGTGCAAGTTCCGCAAACTGACGTTCGAGAAACATCGCATACTCCAGGATCAGAGATCACAGACGAATTTACTTCGTCGTCCGTGTCACAGACGCGAAACACAGACTCGATTATTGCCGTGTCACCCGACCTCACCGCCAGAACCAGGGCGTCGACGGTAACACGCGAGGCCGGTTTCAGCCGCAAATACGAGTGGAAACACGAAACCTGCCTCGACGGCGAAGCGTTTTCCGCGCCGTTTTGCGAAGTGGACGTTTTCAAAGACGGAGTTACCCGCAAAGTCGTCGGCCGGTTTGGAGACGTCGACGTTTTCAAAGACGTAGTTACCCTCAAAATCGGCCGGTCAACCCGGTTCCTTTCATCAACCTCAACCTTCGCGAACGGGTCCGCCTTCTGTCGCATCAACGCTCGCACTGACTCCACGCTCCGGGCGATAATCGCGACGTGCAGGGGCGTGTACCCGCGGCCGTCGGTAAGAAACGCGACGCCTGGATCTGCCGTTAACATCGATTGCAGACTCGCAAAACTGTTTGCCGACGCCGCGACGTGCGCCGGTGAGCTTTGTTTTCTCTGGGAGTGTAAAAGAAAAGGGTCATTCGTGAGTCTTTTAGCGGTAAGACTTGCGTAACTGCACTCCACACAGGGCATCAAACAGTGTTGGATTTGGGAAATCCAATACGTACCCGCGCGTCGGCTTCAATCGAAGCGTTCTCGCCGGTAAGATCGCCGCCAGCCACGGTTCTATACCCTGGGCGGAAGGAAACCCTGGGCGAGGCGCCTAATGCGAGCAACTCGTTGGTAACGGACGTGCCATCCCTGGTGGGTCGACTCGAGGCGCGCGCCAACGGCGTGCGCGGAACGTCCGAAGTCAGCGGTGCCGACCACGCGACGTCGAGACACCGCTTTGCTTTTGCCGCGGCTGAACTCTTCGGGTTGTTTGCAAGCCACTCGTTCCCATCCGCCCCCCCCCCAAAGGCTTTCACGAGTGAAGGCTTAGGGAGCGTTTTTACTAAAAACACAACCTTCAGAGTTTCGAACGACGTTGAAACTTGTTCGCCGTCGCCGTGTTGCGCGGCGGTGTGCAGTTTCCGAATCGCCGACTCCAATTGCGCGCTGGCTTCCCATTCCTCCAAGTGCCCCGCATCCACCAGTCTCGCGACTAGCCGCACGGAGGTGGTGGCGTTGCCGAAGACGGAAGCAACTCGTGATTTTCGTGAAATCGGAGTACCCGTGTTGCACCGGACTGCGGGCACCCAGTCGCCCACGTTACGCACGGATAACCGGTCCACGAACGCCGGGTCTAAATCGCCGTCTGGAAGCAAGTCCGTGACGCACAACGTGACTTTCGCGAGCGAGACGGGGGTGGGAGATTTTATTAAGGGTCGATTTTCGGTTGAATTGCCAGCTGCTGCATTTGATGTAGGCGCGGTGGATGTAGAAGCAACCCCTTGCTCGTTCCCACTTCTCGATGAGTCAATCCCTTCTCCCATCACGGTCACGTAAACGTCGCCGCTCGCGCCGTCCGCGTGGAAGAAAATCTCAAACGAAGTAGCCCCTGATTGTTTCGGTTGCGGATTCGGGGCAGGCGCGGCGGGGGTTGTTTCGAGGAAAGAAGAACCGCACTCGACTAAACAAAAAATATCCCCGAAACCATGTGGGGCGTTGCGCGCGCCGAGCACGTCCAGCCTTAATTTCTTTCCAACCAACCGTTTGTCCACCGGTTTCGGGGGCGCCGGTTCTGGAGAGTGCGGTGTTTCCTCATCCAGCTCGGAATCGCTGTGCACAGGTGTTACTTCATTCGAATCAGTTGGCGTGGGCGGTTCGGGTGACGGCGTTTGTTGTGCAACGACCACGTGGTAGCTGGTTTGTTTCGGTGCGGGTCTGCGTAACTTTAGCTCTGGAGTGGTCACTCGTCTCGGCGGTGCGGGTGCGCCTGCTGGGGACTTGGGGGAGCCCGGGGCGATTTCGTCATTCACGTCTGGTGCAGGTGGCTCGGTTGTTTCGAGAGTGTCTCCATCGCCCACCAAACCCTCGCTCTCGAAGCTCCCGTCCAACGATTCGCGCGCTGCCGGTGAGTCGCCTCCGGGAAGTATCTCGGCAACATCGGCACCATCCGAGACTATTCGCGGACCCGTGTCTCCCCCGACACCACCGCCGTCGCCCGAAGCAGACACATCAACGATTTGCTGACCAGACCCCGCGTTACTCGCGGGCACCGCGTCCGGACGCGGAGTCGCGGGGGGCGACATACCGCGCGGCGGCGAAGTGCGGAGCGCCGAGCCATTGCTCTCTGGTTCAACGGCAGTAAATAAAAACGGCCCGTCCCGAGAAAAGTGCTGACGATTTTCAGAGTAGGCGGCGCACGAAATTTCCCGAAGCCGCCGCCACGCATCACACCACGCCGCGCGTCCTGGAGACCCTTTGTTCGTCGTGTCCTGCTTCGTGGCTGTTATCCCCTACACTCAGGATAACACAAAATGGGTTCGTCGTTACGCAAGAAGCGCCGCGCCAAGCCCAGTGGCACCACGGTTAAGGTGGGCAGGGTGAAGAAAACGAAACAACACGTCAAGGTTGTTCCGCTTCGTCTTCCCGGGGCTGATGAGGACACGGTGTGGCACGAAAACACCACGCACGTTGGTAACTACCACAACGTCGGGATCGTGTCAGATGCTAATGCGGTTGGAAAAACAGGCCGGAACTCGAACCGCGCGTTTCTGGTGAGCACCGGATCAACTTCGGCGGAAACGAAAGCGAAAGACACGACCATCGCATCAACTGCGACGATAGGCGGCGACGAAGTGAAAGGCGCGTTGGGTGAACGACGGTCGACCGGGTTGGCGCCCCCGAAAAGGCTGACCACGAAACAGCGGCGCATCGTGGGGGCGCTAGTCTCCAAATACGGCTTCGAGGACCTCAACGCTATGGCCAGGGACCGTAAGTTAAACGCGATGCAGCACACCATAGCGCAGTTGCGAGAGCTAGTGGTTTCATTCGTGGCGTATCCTGATTTGTTAGAAGAAGGGGGGGGGATGCTGGACTTCAGAGCGCCGAAACGAGGAAGCCTTTCCGGGCGAACCAAGAATAAAGGGCGGTGAGGGTAGGTACGGGTAGGTTGTACTACTAGGTATTCCGGATTACAGGACTGCTAGGTATTACAAGTATTGCTAAGTCAAATTATAATTCGTCTGCTCTTTTTACCCGTATCGCTATAGGTACGACCCGTGCATCTAGGCAGTACTGCTAAGTACTACTACTGCTGCTAGGTAGTACGAGTCTAGCAGTAATATGTATTTTTGCTAGGTATCACTTGTTCCCCCCCCCGTTCCTGGTGTACGCCTCTAACAACTGCGCCATCAGCAGATCCGAAATCGTGGACGACGCAAACGCGTTTGTCGCGGCCGCGATTTTCACCGCGAGCTGGTGCTTGCACGCCACATGCTCGCCTCGCGAAATAACGTCCCACTGGAACGCCCGGCAGCTGCAGTACGTGTTTGGGTAGCAAAGGTAGTTTTCTTTCACGGTTCTTCCTTGGACCTGGAAACAGGTCCGTAGGCTCGTTTCGGCTACGAGGCGCTTCACCTTCTGCGTCTGCACCAAAACAAGCGCGTTCGAAAGGTGCTTTTCGTCGAACACGAAAAGCAGGATCTCCAGATGCCGGTCGGTCAACTCGGGAGCCGTCGTGTCGCTGCCGCTGTTTCGAATCTCGGCGAACACCGCGTCCGCGACATCCACGGCGGGGATCGGCGTGGACACACCGCTCGGGGCGTACCCCCGTCCTGGAGTCGTGCCGAGGGGGGACCGCGTGTTTGGTGTCCACCCAACGTTGGGGGCCGCGCGAGGTGCGGTGCCCACCGGTGGGTACTGCATGGCGAGCGAGGACGAAACGAAGTTAACACGCTTCCCAGGGGATGTGGTTTGCGTGAGTTTGGAGTGCGTACGCGTGCCCCTCGCTCGAGCGGGGACGAAACGCGGAGACACGAACGCAGGGAGACGCGCGCGCGTCTCTGAGAAGCGCGGAGTGCCCACGAGAGAATGGACGTCAGATTCAATTTTTCAACCCCAGATAAATATGTTACAACGTCTCGCGACTCTCAATCACTCCTCAATTCTTGTTTCTGCACACGTGTTGCCCCAGCGCCGGGACGTTGTTGAAGTTCTGCGCGCACGCGTTGCAGGTGACGGTTCCGGTTTTGTTCCTGATACCAATAAAATAAAGTGTCAGTCTTGTGTGGGAACACAGTCGGCGATTTTGGAAACACACGCGTACCTGATGGCTTCGTGAATTTTTCGCAGGTTGGTGTGTTCCACCATGTGATCCGAAAACGTATCCAGGTTGTGAAACGGACCGGCGCTACAGAGGTTACACCGACCGTCCACGTACACGCTGTCGTCCTGCTTGTGCATGCGCTTCGGGCCGGTTTCGTAATCGTGAGGAGGAGGCGTTTCTTTTTTGGCGTCTCCTTTGTTCGCGCCGCCGCCCGACATGCCTTGCGCCCGCGGCGCGTTCATTGAAACCGCCGCTAGCCTCTCCGCCCGCCTCTTCGCGACTTGCGTCAGGTAAAACGAGCCGTGTCAGTGTTTCGGATCGCGTGTATATCCGGGATTGGAAAGGGGTCCGGCCCTGTACTCCATACAGTGCAGGAAACAAGTCGTCTATAATTTGGGTAACTGGAAAGGAGCCCGTACCTTCCCCCGCGTCGTTGTCGTCGTCGGAAACGTCGTCCAAGTTGAAACTCCACTTGAACTTTTCCGGTTTCTTTTTTTGTAAAGAAAAGTGTCAGTATTGTATATCGCGATGTATGGACAACAGTCACCAGCTTCGGTAAAATAGTCGTCCGGGATTTGGGAAATGCAATTCGTACCTTTTTATCCGCCACGCCCAATGATTCGCCCGTATTAGTGTACATCGTTTTCAACGGCGTGAACGGAAGATGCGAGCGCAACTCAGCGTGCTCCTGGCAAAGCGCGAAGGGGAAACAAAAGAAGTGCACGCAGATGTCGTTTGAAAAACCGGGAACGCACTGGCCGGATGAGGTGATGCCGAACTCTGAGGCGGGTAAAACAAAAAGAAAGGGTCAGTCGCGAGTCGGCGAGTGCGGGGTTACTGTAGCGTTGTGTGTAGTGTAGTCGACCAGAGGCAGGGAACAGGGCACTTGTGATATATTTGTAAGAGCCGCGAGTACTGGTAAACTTTACTAGTAGTAGGAAGTACTTCCGTTGAATGAAACTAGTGTAGTCACAGAGGGTCGAGTAAACAGATTGGATTTGGGAAACGCAACTATGCGCACCTTTGCGAATCAGGTGGCGGTACGACGCGGTGTACATGGCGAGCGGACAAAACGCGAGTGGCCCGATTGGCAGGAACGTGTACCCCGCCATCGCGATGCACGTGTACGGCACTAAGAACTTGACACACGGTGCGCTGCGTTTACAGCCAGTCACGTCGACACACGGGCTTTGGTACGACCCGCTTCGCAGGATCTTCACGTTGCTCCCGAACAGGAAACACGGGCAGAATATGGCAGTGCAGCACACGTCGCACCCACCGCCGCCCAGACACGCCAGCCCGAGCGCGGACGTACACAGCGCAGTGTCGAACCCGTCCTGGGTTGAGACGCTGCGCAGCTTGCCGAGCAGGACCTTGCCGTTTTTGTCCGTGGCTTGGGTTTGGAAGGTCGCCATGTTGAAGAGTTTGGCAAGGTTGCCTGGTAGTACGACGACGTTTTTTTAGCGAAATGAAATCCCCCGTCCGTTTTCCACGCCGACCACGGAGACCTGTCCCGCGACTGGTCGTCCAGAGCCCGTGAGGTGGCACGCGCTCCCGGTGTCCGCGAAGGTTGGCAAGTCGTGATTTGCAGCTGGACGAACACAAGGTCGTGGGCTGGCGCGGGCGCGAGTGCTGGTGGCCCTCGGGGGAGTCGGAACACCCCTAAAAATCAGCGCAAAATCTTGCCAAGAGGCTTTTGACAACATTGAAGTCTACTCGACCGATTCGTGCGAGCCGCGTGGTGCTCGCCCAGTCACTGTTACGCGAGCCTTCGCCATGTCGCGCGCCGGGGCGAAGAGTTTGGTTTTCGCGGGCGAGGACTCCGAAGGCGAGGAGAGCGACGACGACCAGTGGCTGGATGACGTGGAGGACACCCCGGGTCCCGGGTTTGGGGCGGGCGACGAGTCGGACAAGGACGACGCGACTTCGTTTCTGGATTCGCCGTGTGGCACGCCGAGAGCAGCCGGGGCCGACGCCGTGGTCGGGGCGGGGGTTGGGGTGACGAAAACGCAATTCAGTCCAGCACGTGGCACCCGAGGTGGCAGTGGGAATGGCACGACACACAACGGTGACAGTAGCGGACCCAACGGTGGCGACAGCATCGGTACTACCAACGACACCGTCGCCGCGGATGTTTCCCCGGCAGGTGCATCCGAAGGGAAAAACGAAACCGCCAAACACTATCTTCCCGTGGACCAAACCACGCGCGCGCAGAAGAGACTTTCACAAAAGGTCACCACCGCCAATACGCACACACGCGACACGCACGTGCAAGGCAAAGAACTTGGCATGACTTTCCTTGAATCGACCCAAGGCGCGCTGCAGGAAACGAGTCAGTCGGTGCAGGAGATTTCGAACGCGATGCGGTAAGTATTTCCCATTTACCACATTTCGCCGACTGATTGCCCCTACAGTACTGACATTTATTTTTTTCCAATCCAGGCGGTTGCAGAGCAATCTCTGGTCCCTCGCCAGCACGGGCGCCGGGCCGTGGCGACGCGTGCCGAACTCGCAAAGATTACCTCGTGACGTGTACGAGAAGTATAAACGGGAACGTTCGGGGTAGTACAGGTAGTATTTGTAACACTTGTAATAACAGTACTGATGTTATATTGATACTTGTGTTTCCATACACCAAATAGACACCCGGCTTTTCCATTCGTCAAACAGACACCCAGGTGTGTTTCCTCATCAAACAGACACCCCCGGGGTGTGTTTCCATTCGTCAAACAGACACCCTGTGAGAAAACTCGAGATCTTTCCTCTAATAATACGTGTCTACTTTCGTAACGGCACCTCCTCTGTCTTTCCCAGCCCCTCCTCGCCTCTCACACTGGCCTGGTCAAGTTTCGACGTCGCATCCACCACGCGCCACGGCTCCGCGCCGAGGCACGAAACGCTTTTTCCCCACCGCAGCCCGCCTTCGTCGTCCTCGATGTACCACGCCGCGGCGGCGGAGAGACACACGAACAACACGGAGACGAAAAAGCAAACCGACAACGAAACGTCCACGTCGTTCGAGACGTACGAATACAGCGCGCCTTGGGATTGGTAAAACGGTCAGTGTCAGTCTTGTAAGACCGCGTGTGTAGGCCACTTGTGCTCCGCAAACAGGCCATATGTGATTACGTGTTCGTGTTAAACAGTGAGTAGACACGCGAGGGGCGGTAAACATGTACGGCGGGATTTGGGAAAGCCAGAAACACGTACCGGACAAAATCGTGCCGAACAGCCGCCCGAACGCGTTCTGTGATTGTTACACGAAAAGTGTCAGTCCTTGTATGGGCAAACGTAGGTGCCTGGATTTGGGAAACGCGCAAGACGTACCGCCATGTAGTAGAAACCCACGTTCATGGCGACTTTGTTTCCGTCCGCGTACCGCACGATTAGGTAGCTATGCACCGCGCTGTTTATGGCGAAGATAAAGGCGAACAGTACCACGCCGAATGACAGAATTATGACTTTGTGTGTGTGCGTGTTGTCCGTGTTGCTTGAGCCTTCGTGCTCGCGAGAAACCGCCCAGATCCCCACGCCTAACACTAACGGCACCGCCGCGAGCAACAAATTCCACAAAACACACACGAACTTGTTAGGCGGCGACTGTTTTAGCGGCATCAGCACCAAGTTAGGCGCGAAACTCTGGACTTGGCCGTACAGAATGATGTACCCCGCGAGCACCGCGCCCACCGCGGTTCGTGGCCAGTTCAGTCCATCCGCGGCTCGTAGGTAAAAAGGCAACGGCACTTCGAACCAAAGGTCCCTGGATCCAAACAGAAACAACCTGGCCAGTGAGAGCCAGTTTATGTTTGGTTTCTGTTTAAACACCGACTCCAGGGACACGTTTTGGGACGCCACCTTACCAAGCTCGGTGGTTAACCCGAAAAACGCAAAAGGCAGTGCCACGACTATCAGCGCGACGTTGACGTGAATCGCGAGTTCGTAGCTCACGTCAAGCAAAGCCGCGCCTAGGAAATACCCAACGCCTTTCAGTGAGTTTTTATACCCCGTTAACCCCGAAACTAACCTGAACAGCTGTTCTTGTTTCTCCTCCGGAGTTATTAGCTTAGTCACGGTTTTACCGCCCAACTTAACTAAGTCCTTCGCTACGCCGCAAAGCGCCTGAGATAAAAAAGAAAGTTTCAGTCTCTCGTAATGTGTACGCGTAAACAGACAGGGTAATAGGCATCCGGTAATAGTCCCTTCTGGTGCGAGTAGGGCAATCAGGGAGGCGGAATGTGGTGATTGGGAAATACTTACCTGCGCGAAGGTGACGTAAACGATGGCGTCTAACTTACTCCACTTGTCGTTCCACGCGTACAGGGCGCTTAAACCCACGATTTGCATCAACAGACCGGCAATTAGCGTCACCCGTATTCCCCACTTCGCTCCCACCACCCCGGCGGCTAGGTTCGTCCCGGCGCCGCACAACTCGTAAAGCGCGAACATCACGGAAACCTCCATGGCGGTGAACCCCTTCGTGTACGCATGCAACAAAACCAACATTCGCACCGCCCCGTCCGTCACCGTGAACAACAAGTACGTGATTGTTATTATTATGAACGGCCAGAGCGCATTTTTCGGGGCGGCTTGTGATGAGTCCGGTGCGGTTGCAGTGAGCTGTACATCTCGGGGTGACGCGACCGGCGTAGCCATGGCGTGAACGCAAAAAAGATGCGTCTATTCCTCGCGCCCGACAGATGTGCCGAACACTGCAGAGTCGAAAACCGCAGCTGCGTAGACTAGGCGTGCAAATAGACGCACCACCGACCGACCTACGTAGGTACGAACACCCACAGAGTGTACAGCTTCGAGTTTACGGTATCCTGACTGTCCCCACCACCTGCGCGCTCGCTCCAGGTCCCCGGGGAAGTGCGACCGGAGACCTCACCTCGGCACTCCAACATTATTCCTTTTTTTCGTCGGGTATTCCTCTTCAATCGACGCCACAAACGCACACAACCGCACACAACCGCACGCGCGATGGTCAAGGTTGGCATAAACGGCTTCGGCCGCATCGGCCGCCTCGCATTCAGACTCGCGTACGACCACCCCGAACTCGAGTTCGTGCACATCAACGAGAGTCCCGGATCGGGTGATTCGTGCGCGTACCTCGCGAAGTACGACTCGATCCATGGGACCTGGCGACACGGGTGCGCGTTTGTGGATGGGTCACTCGAGGTGACCTCCGCGGAGACCGGTACCGTGCGTCGCATTTCGTACTCCAGCGAAAGCACCCCCGGTGCGGTGGACTGGGCTGGGCACGGCGTGGAGCTGGTGCTTGAGTGTTCCGGCGAGTTCCTCACGCGACAAAGCCTGGCCCCGTACTTCGAACGAGGCGTGAAGCGAGTGTTGGTAAGCGCGCCGGTGAAAGACGCGACCGAGCCCGTGTTGAACGTGGTGTACGGAGTGAACCACTTGGCGTACGACAAGGCAAAGGACAAGATCATCACCGCCGCGAGCTGTACCACGAACTGCTTAGCACCGGTGGTGCAAGTGGTGCAGCAAAAGCTGGGAGGTATCAAACGAGGAAGCATCACGACGATACACAACGTCACAAACACGCAGACAATCGTGGACGCGCCGAACGCGAAAAAAAACGACCTGCGCAGGTACGCGACGCGCGGTTCCCAAGCCCCGACTTCCGACTGTTTGCCGATTGTCCAGAGCAATTATTGTTTACTACATCATACACCACAATCACGACTGTTCGGCCCGATTATGCTAAGTAGACTGTTTACTCTACCCAATCCCCCAATACATTGTACTTGTACACTCAAGACTGACACTTTCTTTGTACCGTGTCAGAGCGCGTTCGGGGATGACCAACCTCGCGCCGACGTCCACCGGCAGCGCCACCGCCATCGCGTTGATTTTTCCCGAGCTCAAAGGGAAACTCAACGGCCTCGCCGTGCGCGTGCCTCTTTTAAACGGCTCGCTCACGGATTGCGTGTTCGAACTGAACGAGGCGCACACGGTGGAGGAAGTTAACGCCGCGATGAAGCTGGCGAGCGAGACAGGTCCGCTTAAAGGTATCCTCGGGTACGAAGAACAACCCTTGGTCAGCACGGATTACATCAACGACCAGCGGTCGGGAACGATAGACGCCCTGTCAACCATGGTCGTGGACAAAACCCACCTCAAGATGTACGTCTGGTACGACAACGAGTACGGGTACAGCGCGCGGATGGTGGACATCGCGCGGATGCTCGTGGAGAAAGGACTGTGAGGCAGACGAGCTGAGTTTTTTTTGTCTCGGGGAGGAAGAAGAAGAGGAGGAGGCAGGATTTGACTACGGGTTGTGGGACTGACGTGTCGTGGGGCTGGTGTTGTGCACTCATAGGAGTAAATTATTGCAATACCAGTCCTCACACCAGTCATCGGAATACCAGTCCTCACACCAGTCCTCACACCAGTCCTCACACCAGTCCTCACACCAGTCCTCACACCAGTCACTAGTGTCACCGTACACCCGTAGCACTAACTACTCGCACGCACCCGCCTCTGTCACACATCAAAGTAACCGACTATTCCTCCGGTACCCCGCAGTCGCACGAACTAAGCGCCATGCACTTCGGTTCCGCTCGCCCAATGCGGTTCGCTTCGCGTTCGTCCCCGTCCTCCATCAGCGCCTGGACCGTCGCCAACCCCTCCGCGCCGTCCATCTCGATGGCTTTCAAAACCGTCCCGCCCCCGGTGAACAGGTAGAACTTCGGGTCCTCCAGGGCGGACATGTACAGCCCTTACGATGGGTAAACGAAAGCGTCAGGCCCGTGCGGGGAAACAGGGAGGCCGGGATTCGGGATACGCGCGAGGCCGTACCGGGCGATAGCGACTTAAACTCCGCCAACGTGTCGCCGCCGCCGAAGAACTTGTACGCGTTTTTGTTGTTGGAGATTGCCAAATCAAGCGCCTCCGTGCCTTGCGATGGGTAAATGAAAGTGTCAGTGTTGTACGGGCAACAGTCTTGTATGGGCAGAGAAAAGTCCCTTCTGGTACGAGTATGGGCGACGGTACCCGTCCCTTCGCAGGACGAGTATGGGCAAACAGGCAGGCGGGGTTTGGGTGTGGGAAACACGTACCTTCGTGGAATCCGCTGCTCGTCAGCCCCATCACGGCGTTTACGAAAATCGTGTTCGCGCTTGACACGGCTGTTTTTGTAAAACAAAAGTGTCAGTCTTGAGTTTACAGGTATACTGTATGGGCAAACAGTCTACTTGTGATGTATGTAGTTGTAACAGTTGTTACTATTAGTACACCACCGTATCTGGACAATAGGCAAACAGTCTTGGGATTTGGTGAAAGGCGCAACACGTACCTTGCTTTACCCGGACGTCGGCGAACGAAACCGGCGCCACGTCCAGAACGTACCCGTACTTTTGGCCTTTTTTCAAGTCGCGCAGGTGCAGCAACTTGGTCGGGGGCGTGGTGTGGGGGTTCGACACGTCGGTATCCGTGCCGCACACCCCGTCCCTAGGCACGCACCCGCACCCGTCAATAGAGTCGCTCTCAACAACCGTCATGAGGGGCACGAGCTTCTGTTCGATTTCGGGGCACAACAACTCCTTCTTTGCCAGCGCGATGTCTTCGTCACTCACCCCTTCAATCATCACGTCAAACTTGGCGCACAAATACGCGTTGTAAAGGCTCCCGCCCAGCATAAGCGCGTCGCACTTGCTCGCGATTGCTTTTATGGTTCCGATTTTTGTATCCAGCTTGGCGCCCGCGACGACGGCAAGAAACGGCCGTTTCGGTTGCAGCAAACACTTCAGGGCTTTGATTTCTTTCTGCATCAACAGACCGGCGTACGAGGGTAACAGCTTGGGCACCTCCACCGTGCTGGTGTGGCTCTGCCAGCTCCCGAAAGCGTCGTTGACGAAAACATCCGCCAAGCCGGCGAGTTGCTGCGCCAGCCTCTGTTGCGATTCGGCGCCGAAGAAACCCTCCTCGCCTTTAAACCACCGCGCGTTTGGAAGGTACACGCCGCCGACCCTGCGCTGCTTTAAGTCAGAAATCAGCCAGTTCACGGAGGTGTCGATATCCACGATGCCCTGGCCGGTGCCTTTGTCAGCCGCGAACGTGGGGCACGCGAACGTGACGCCCAATTTTGAGGAGAGGTACCGCACCGCCGCAGCGACGCTCTCGTCGTCGTCGACTTGAATCGTGTTTGTTTTTTTGTCATACGGCCTGCCCACGTGCGTCATCAAAATAGGCCGTCCCCCACGCTCCACGATGTTGTACAGCGTGGCGATCGTGGCGTCTACTCGGAACGCATCGGTTAACGTGCCGTTCCGCACGCAGTTGTGATCCACACGGACTAAAACAACCTTTCCGTCCAAATCCGCATCCTGCACTCTTCGCAAACGCCGGGCTGGGATTTCGGCCATTGACTGTTTGGTAGCGCGACGCCGTGCGCGCGCGCCGACCGACCCGAGGGCTCTCTGAACCCTACGCGCGTCGCGTGAAGAAACGTTAGAAGAAGCTCCGGAACAGTGTCCACACCCCCGCAACCGCGAACTGTGAGGTCGTGCGCGGTGCTCGGAGAGAACTGACACGCGACGAACACGAGCGTATCGGAAAGGAATAACTGGTTTTCGGTGGGCACCCACCCTACTCGAGCGCGATTTATGGTCGTGGGCCAAAAATCGCATGGCATCGTCAGATCTTGTACGCGGTCCCTTCGTGGGCACTTCCCCCGACGCGTGCGGGAGGACACGCGTTTCGTTTTCGTCTCACGTGATCTTCGCGCCATGGACGAACCCTTCCTCGCCCTGGTGCGGTCCGCGATGGCCTCCGTCAAGAAACCAACCGCGTTCGACGTGGTGTACAAAGACGAGTGTCAGTTTTGTTTCGACACGCCTTTTTCAGAGGGCGGGTTGTACGTCAACCTGAGTTCGTTGATGGGCGTGGGCCACGAGTTTCTTGACCTTGACCGGACACGGACGGGCAACAAGCTGTACCTACACCAGAAGTTCACCAAGACCAAGGTCGACACGAAAGGTGATACGGACGAACATGAAACACCGGCCGCGGCCGTACCGACGCAGATGGCGATCGGGACGGCCGGGGGCTTCGACGTGGATGAGTCTGGGAAATTCGAAATCGCGGAAACCTACGCGCTGGTTGTTTTTGATGACTCCGACCAAGGATCGAACCGCGGGCGTTCGGTTACCTACGATGCCAATGTAGCCAACGATGGCCTGCCCTTCATCGTGACTGACGCCATACACGCAATTGTCAAACACGCCGGTTTCCACGCGCAGGTCGAAACCGCGGCATGGCGGGAAGAAATCGGGGAGAGCAAATACGCGCGCGGTTTAAAACAAACGCCGGCGACGGAATTGACGAAGGTATCTCCCGACTCCTCGAAGTGGGTCTGTGTGGAATCAAACGCCACGGAAAACTTGTGGCTCAACCTTGGGGACGGGCACATTGGTTCGGGGCGGCAGCACTGGGATGGCAGCGGCGGTAACGGCGGCGCTTTGCGTCATTACAAAGCGGAAAAGGCGAAAGGCCATTTGTTTCCCCTTGTCGTGAAGCTGGGCACCATCACCCCAACGGGCGCGGACGTGTACTCCTACGCGACGGACGAGGATGACATGGTCACCGACCCGCTGCTGTCAGAACACCTGGCGCACTGGGGCATCAACGTGATGCGGATGCGTAAAACCGAGAAAAGCATGGCGGAGTTGCAGATCGACTTGAACAAAGGTACTGAAGTTTCCCATGTACCACGTTCCGCCCCTGCGATTGCCCATACTCGTACCAGAAGGGGTTGTTACCCTGACTGTTTACTCACACACATTGCGAGAGACTGACACTTTCTTTTGTATCGTGCCAGGGTTTGAGTTTGACAAGATCACGGAGGCGGGGAAGGAGTTGGTCAGCGTCACGGGGCCGGACAAAATCGGCCTGGAGAACATGGGCAACAGCTGTTACCTTAACTCCGTGTTGCAGGTCATGAAGCTGGTGCCTCTGCTTCGTGAGAACTACGGAGAACAAGTCTCAGGCGACATCTTCAAAAGTCTTCCGTCATCCTCTGACCCGACCACTGACTTTTCCACGCAAATGTCGAAAGTCATCACTGCGCTTACCACGGATAGGTGCGGGGCTATCCCAATCACCGCGTTCCGCCTTCGCGATTGCCCTTACTCGTACCAGAAGGGCGCATTCCCTCGGACTGTTACCCTGACTGTTTACTCATACCAATCCCTCATACACATTGTCCGACCGACTGACACTTTCTTGTTATTCGTGCCAGGTACGTCGCGGCACCCAACGACTTCGACGACGCTCCCCAAACCTCCGTCTCGCCTCGCATGTTCAAGCGCCTGGTCGGTAAAAACCACACCGAGTTCTCGACGGGGCGCCAGCAAGATGCGGTGGAGTACTTCCAGGTAAGTTGGAGTGAAGTCAGACAGTCTTACCACTGCTATTTCCTTTCACACTCCCACGGCCTGACTGTTTGCGTATACTCATTCCGAAAGACTGACCTTTATTTTTTCCAAACAGCACCTGCTGGAGGTGATGGCCCGGGCGGAGCACAGCGCGGGCGATCGCTTCGCGGGTTCGAAGAAATCGCTGAGCGAGTTTGAGTTTGAGGTTGAGGAACGCGTGCGGTGTTCCGTGTCAGGCCAGGTGCGGTACGTCACACGCCGGGAAAACGTGTTACCCCTGGAAGTTCCAATTAAAGCTGTGGACAACGCGATGGAGGTTGACCACCAGAAGGAGTTGAAGCGACAGAGGGTGGACGGCGACGGTGCGAAGGAGGATGAAAAGGATGAAAAAGAGGAGAAAACAGTCCCCACCGTCCCGTTTGAAGCGTGTCTTGGAATGTTCGCGGCTGACGAACAGGTGGATGATTGGCACTCCACTGCGACTGGGAAAAAAGGCACCGCCACGAAACGCACCAGGTTCAAAACCCTTCCAAACGTGTTGGCGGTGCAGGTTCGGTACGTATTTCCCACCCAACACGTTCTGCCTTCGCGATTGCCCATTCGAGACTGACACTTTTCTGTTCGCAATCAGGCGCTACTACGTCGCGGACGACTGGACGCCGAAAAAGTTAAACGCCCTGGTGCGTGTTTCAGGGGACCCGACCCGAATTCTAACTGACTAAACACCGCCCCGCTCGTGTTTCAAAGCCTTCCCCCCAAGCCTTCCCTTCCTGATACTACGGGACTGACCTCACTGTCCGCCTCGCAGGTCCCGATGCCCGACGTTTTCGACTTGGAGGGTTTGCGAGGGTCGGGCTTGGTTTCCGGCGAGACGTTGTTGCCCGAGGACGACGGCAGTTCAGTTGGCGGCGGTGATTCTGGAGACGCAGTACCGCCCTATGTTCCCGGGTTAACCGGAGGAACTCTTGCTCCGCCAACCCTGACCGTCCCGGACGACGCCATCGTCGCGACGCTCGTGAGCATGGGGTTCAGCGAAAACGGCAGTAAACGCGCCGCGGTCGCGACGCAAAACGTAAGCGCGGATACCGCCATGGAGTGGGTCTTCGCGCACATGGAGGACCCCGATTTCAACGACCCGGTTGGTGTTGACGACCTGATGAGTCACGCTGGCACTGCTGCCGCTGGTAGTACTGCGGCTGCGGATGGAGTGATCACCGGTGGTAACACCACCGCCGCCGCATCTGCGACGACGCCTGAATCTGTGACCATGCTTTCGTCGATGGGCTTTTCCGAATCCCAAGCCTCCGTTGCGCTGCGACGAAGCGCCGGCGATGTGGAACGCGCCGTGGACTGGCTGTTTTCGCACGCAGATGACCTGGAAAAGGCGGTTGGTAAGGCGCTTGGGGAGCTTGACGGGGGTGGAGGCGATGGAGGCGGTACTTGCGTTAGTAGCGTAGGCGACTCATCGGCGGCAACTCCTTGCGTTGACGGGAAAGGCGTTTTCTCCCTCTTTGGCGTGGTTTCCCACATGGTAAGTATTTCCCAATAACCATATTCCGCCGACTGATTGCCAATACAAGACTGACACTTTCTTTTTTATCTCAGGGCGGGAACACCGGGTGCGGGCACTACGTGGCGCACGTCTTGGTTGACAACGAGTGGTACATTTTCAACGACGCCAAGGTTGCGAAAAGCAAGGAGCCGCCAAAAGACGTGGGGTACCTGTACTTCTACAAGAGGGTTTAGGGGGGGGG
>Ga0222633_1000747_pt1 | contig 23992 bp, 19 predicted proteins | sample AntAcemetageno48_FD_179816 | JGI IMG/M metagenome (GOLD analysis project Ga0222633, IMG submission 179816) | Saline water microbial communities from Ace Lake, Antarctica - #48 | ecosystem: Environmental > Aquatic > Non-marine Saline and Alkaline > Saline | place: Antarctica: Ace Lake | collected...
CTCTTCGCGCTGGATTTGAGTTTGAGATGGATTGTCCATCTCTTACCATGTCTAGATCGCTAGACATAATCAAGGGCAAATAAAAAGCGGTCTGTAGCCCTTTCCTGATTTTTTTGTCCTGCACCCCGCCGCATCTGCGGTAGTTTTTCAGCGTTGCCGGAGGAGGTTGTATTTCGTACCCTTCCTGCAACGCTTTTTATTTATCTATGAAAAATCCCATCGATTCCCCCTCTGTTGACCGCCGCAAGATTCTCAAGTATGGCGCCGGTTTCGGTCTTGCTCTTGCCTGGCCAAATTCCCGCGTCCTTGGTGCCAACGAGGACATTCGCGTTGGGATTATCGGCGTGAACGGACGTGGTAAGTCTCACATGGACGCTTTCGCAAAGATGGACGGCGTGAGGGTGACTTCTCTATGCGACGCGGACCCGGAGGTTCTCTATGCGCGGGTGCAGAAGATGTCCGACGTGCAGAAGATCGGCGTGGGCGGATACGAGGACATGCGCGAGATGTTCGACAGCGGAGAAATCGACGCCATGTCGACTGCTACTCCGAATCACTGGCATACGCTTGCCGGCATTTGGGCGATTCAGGCCGGAAAAGATGCCTACGTCGAGAAGCCCATTTCCCACAACGTTTGGGAAGGACGTCAGCTCGTGAAGCTGGCCCGTAAGGAGAAGAAAATTTGTCAGGGAGGCACCCAGAGTCGTTCGTTGGGATCGATTCAGGCAGCGGTCAAGTTCATTCAGGACGGCGGTCTCGGTAAAATCAAGTATGTCAAAGGCATGTGTTACAAGCCGCGTACCCCGATCGGGATGGAGCAGGGCGAAGTGCCCGCCGGACTCAATTACGATATCTGGAGTGGTCCCGCCGAGATCGAGAAGCCTCTCCGCCGCAACCATTTCCACTACGACTGGCACTGGTTCTACGCCTACGGAAACGGCGATATGGGTAACCAGGGAATCCACCAGATGGATGTGGCTCGCTGGTTTCTCGGTGAGGACAAGATTGCACCGCGCGTCATGAGCATCGGCGGTCGCCTTGGCTATGAGGATTCTGCAGAGACTCCGAACACGCAGATCGTTTGGCAGGATTACGATACGGCTCCGCTCATTTTCGAAACGCGTGGTTTACCGAAGGCGAAAAAGTATCAGGAAGATAACTGGGGCAAGAACATGAATGCTCCCGACGAGTTTCCTGACTCCAGCGGTATCTCCGTGGTGGTCGCTTGCGAAAATGGCTTCCTCTTCACCGATGCCGGAGGTCGCGTAAAAGTGACAGACTTGAATGGAGGCGAAATCGAATCACCTGCGCCATTCGAGAGCGATGATAATTTTACCAATTTCATCAAGGCTGTCCGCAGTCGCAACATCGAAGACCAGAATGCCGAATGCGAAGAGACTCACATCTCCAGCGCCCTCTGCCACACAGGTCTCATCTCCCACCGTCTCGGTGAAAAGATGAACAAGGAAGAGACACTGGAGCGGATCAAGAGCGACAAGTTGCTGACTGCGCGCTTCGAATCGATGGCCGATCACCTTGCGGCGAACGACGTCGACCTTTCGAAAGATGAAGTCGTCGTCGGTCCGATGTTGAAATTCAATCCGGAAACCGAATGGGCCGAGGGCAATGGTGATCTGGACGGGCCTGCCAACAAGTTAGCGACCGCCGAATACCGTGCGCCATACACGGTTCCGGAAGTTATTTGAGAAGTTGCGTTGATGTTCACCGATCCGTGGAGGATCGGCGGACTATCGAAAATTTTGAAGAGGGGCGGACTAAACCGCCCCTAATTCCAACCGAGCCGACTCCGATACACCGTAGCAGGTTTCTTCCAAGGTCAGACCGTCGGTAGAAATTACCAGATCGTGGCACCCGTTATAGAGATTGCTGCGTTCTTCCAACAGCGCAGTGATCGTTGCCAGAGGATCTTTCGTCCGAAGCAGGGGGCGATTGCGGTTGTTCTTGACCCTGTTGTAAATCGATTCCGGTGTCGCGCGAAGCCAGACGACGTAGCCAGCCGTTGAAAGGATTTCGCGGTTCTGCGGGATCGTCACGATTCCTCCTCCGGTCGAGATGACTTGTTCCGACTGTTCCGAGCATTCGCGTAACACATCCGTTTCGATTTTTCGAAAGGCCTCTTCGCCGTCTTCTTCAAAGATGACGGGGATTGGTTTGCCGGCGCGTTTCACGATCATCTGATCGGTGTCGACGAAGCGAAATCCCAGACTTTTAGCGACTTTTCGGCCCACTGTTGTCTTGCCCGTGCCCATGAATCCAATCAAAATCAGATTGCGGCGCTCTGTTCCTGTCGTATCCACTTCAATCCAGCATAGCGCGGACGCGCAAGATGCCCAAGCTTTTCCCAGAAACATGGAAACAGAAATCGCCCTCACCGACTCCGAGCAGTCCACTAACGAATCAATCCGCCGCGCCGTGTCGATGCTGCAAGCCGGCGAAGTCGTCGCTCTGCCGACCGAGACTGTCTACGGCCTGTGCGCTGATGCACTCGACCCCGTTGCGGTGGAGAAACTTTTCGCTGTAAAGGGGAGACCACACTTCGATCCGCTCATCGTCCATTTGCCAAATAAGGAAATGCACGCCCAAGTGGCCGCCGTTCCATCCGATATTGCCAAGACCGTCGTCCAGCTCATCGAGACATTTTGGCCGGGGCCACTCACGATTGTCTTGCCGAAAAAGCCCATTGTTCCGGATATCGTCACCGGGGGGCTCGAAACAGTTGCGGTCCGCCAATGCAATCACCAGGTCTTTCACCGCATCATCAAAAATCTGGGCCGACCTATTGCCGCGCCGAGCGCAAATCGATTCGGCTGCCTCAGCCCGACTTCGGCGGAGTCCGTATTGGATCAGCTCGGTGGGAAAATCCCGCTGATCGTTAACGGCGGAGCCTGCTCACGCGGGCTCGAATCGACCATCGTGAAAATCGATCCTGGTGAAAAGAAGCCCCTCATCACAGTTCTCCGGCCCGGCCCGATCACCGCAGAAGAGCTGAAACAATTTGGCAAAGTTGTCTTCGCCGAGAGAAACGAAGCCGTCGAAAACTCCGCCCCGGAAGCACCCGGAATGTTGGCGAACCACTACGCTCCCAATAAACCACTTCGGCTCCTCGCGAGCCCTGGCGATTTCCGGCCGGAGGAGGGGAAACGCTACGCCCTCCTGAGCTATCGAGGTCAACAAAAGGACGGGTATCTCGATTTGCACGAATGGACGAAAGTCAGCATCCTCAGCCCCGGTTCCGGCCGCGTCGCCGAAGCCGGAACCCGCCTCTTTCATCTCATCCGTCAGCTCGACCAGCTCGACATTGACGAAATCGTGGCCGAGCCGGTTCCCGACCGAGGTGTCGGAAAAGCCATTTTGGATAAGTTGAGGAAAGCCGCTGTGAAGGATTAGGTTTGAGGCAATTTTCCCGATGCGATCTGCAAGATGAAAGCTGCACTGGAAGTCCTCCGTGAATTTGCCCTGCTCGGCGTCACTTCCTTCGGAGGGCCGTCAGCACACGTTGCCTTTTTCCGGGATCGGTTTGTCGTAGTTAAGAAATGGCTCACCGAGGCCGAGTTCGCAGACCTGCTCGCGCTTTGCCAATTTCTACCCGGTCCCGCCAGCAGTCAGTTTGGTTTAGCTGTCGGCTGGAAACGCGCCGGTTGGGTGGGAGCCTTTGCCGCGTGGACGGCCTTCACCCTGCCATCGGCCATCGCACTGACCGTCTTTGGAATCGGGGTTATGAAATTCGGTGGTGAAGCCGTTTCTGCCGACTCGGGATGGCTCCGTGGATTACAGATCGCGGTTGTCGCCGTCATCGCCAAGGCCGTCGTCTCGATGTGGAAAACACTTTGTCCCGGCCGCTCGCATCAGTTGATCGCCCTCGCAGCCGCGGGCGTCATGCTTTCGACTGGAGTCGCCTGGATGCAGGTCGTAGTGATTATCGTAGGTGCGCTATTGGGGTTGTTTCTATTCCGCCAGCCGGTCGAACAGGCCGATTTAACAGGGCGGTGCCCAACAGGGGTAGATCAGTCAGCCAACCCTGTTGGGCAATGCCCTGTTGAGTCGGGTCGAGTTGTTGGGATTGTGTGTTTGATAGTGTTTTTCGTTCTCTTAGTAGGACTCCCTGCGCTGGCCACGATTTTTCCGCAGAGTTCTGGCTTCGCCTCCTTCACGGCGATGTACCGAAGCGGTGCCCTCGTCTTCGGCGGAGGGCATGTTGTGTTGCCACTGTTGAGCCAGGAGGTAGTCGACCCCGGTTGGGTGGGCCGCGAGGAATTCCTCGCTGGCTACGGAGCCGCGCAAGCTGTGCCGGGTCCGCTCTTCACTTTCTCTGCTTATCTCGGCTCACTGATCCAGGGTCCCGGAGGACCGTGGGGGATGGCTGCCATCTGTCTGGTAGGTATTTTCCTGCCCGCATGGCTGCTCGTCCTCGGAGTGATGCCGTTTTGGGAAGCCGTCGTTCGGCGGCCCGGACTGCGTGCCGCGCTCGCCGGAACAAATGCAGCAGTGGTCGGTTTGCTCGGATCCGCACTCTACGATCCGGTTTGGGTCGGGGCGGTCCAAAGTGCTCGCGATGTGGTTTTCCTCATCGGTGTGGCTGCTGCGCTGTTGGTGCTGCGACTGCCGGCCTGGTTGGTCGTGATCGCCGCTGGGATAGGGGGATGGGTATTCCTTAGCTAGTTCGCGCTTGTGTGCGCCACATCTGGAAGTTTCTCGCAGTTCTTCACGCTGAGCTGAGTGAGATCATTATTCGCTTCGATTATTTCGTAGCTGGTCAGTGCGTCGCAGTTGTTGATCAAGAGCCGTTTGCAACCGGTGATCTTGGCAAAGGTGTCGAGATTTTCGATCAACTGCAATGCGCTAATGTTGACGGTGTGGATGCTCTCATTTGTTTGTGCTGTGCCGAGACCACCAAGAAGCGGATGATTATGGATCGAGACAATGGCGATTTTGGAGCTGCCGGTGATGCCGTCTACACCGATTAAATCTTCGATTTTTGCGAGATGGAGAGAGGTTAGTTCGGGGAAATTGGACACATCAATTTCGACCAGTCCGCCGTTATCTCCTCCGACGGAAAGTCTTGTCAAATTTTGGAAACGATAAAGGAACTCAGGATTCGGAAAGGTTGTGGATCCGCTCTCAAAGCTGAGAAGGTTCTCGGGGGCTGGTAGGTTAAGCTTTCTCGCACTTGTGTAGTGAACCCAGTTGAGCCGGAGTTTGCTTAGGCTCGCCGGGGCTTGCTCGAATCGGGCAAAGTCGCGGTCGGCCTCCAACGACTCGCTGCGCATCAGATAAATCGACTCGAGCGAGGGGCAATTCTCGAACAGGGGCACTTGATAACCTGTATAGTCGCGCAGGTTTTCCATCGCACCGGAAACGAACCAGTCGTCCATCTCCTCGATCGGAATGTTGTCGAGAGCGAGGTTGGCATATTCAAGCCTCTCCAGGCCATAGATGGCACTGTAGTCCTCCTCCTTGCCGTCGATGTCGCCCGTTCCGATCCGAAGATAGCGGAGTCCGGGAGCGGTCTTCAACGCGTCGAGAGAGAGGTAGTTTCCGCCGCGGTTGTAGGCGACCAGCACGGTAAGCGCGGGATTGGCTGCGAATGTCGTGATAGGTGTTCCCGGACTGGTTGTCTCGGGTGCGGTGCGGACTGTGACTAGCGATCGGAGACTTGGCATTCCCGCGAGTGCCTTGTCCCACTCGACCTGTCCGGCAGAGTCACGAAGGCCAAGGTGCTGCAACCCGGGAAGGCTTGGTAGCGTTAGGATCTCTCCCTGGTCCAGCCCGATCACTTTCAGAAAAAGGAAATCAAGATGTGAGCATTTCTCCAACTCCGGCAAATCTTCGAGCGATATATCGCCATGGACGGCAATCACTTTTCGGTCGGCAAAGTTTTGGATCGAATCAAGACTGAATTTCCGGTTCGACGCCAATACGACCGGTATTTCTGCCGGAAGGGCGACGGCCGCAACGAGGGCCGCGGAATCGATGCAGGAAAGGCAAAGAGAGTTTTTAGCCAGGCTTGGATCGAGGGCTCCGATAAGGGCTGAGTTTTCCGAGTCTTGATTGGACGGTAGGAAGATACCCGCGAGTTCTTTTTCTCCTTCGCCTCGGGTTAGCCAGACAAGGCCCCCTTTGTCCGTCTCGATTTTCCACTTCGTCTCTCCAAAGTAGGGGATCAAAAATCTAACATTGAATTCCTTCGACCAATAGCAGATCCAAGTATTTCCGAGAGCCATGACCCGGGCAGTTCGAGCACCAATCTGGGTGGATTCCCAGCGACCGATGGTGCTGACGGAATGGACGTAATCCGACGGATCCGGATAGGTCACGATGAGCGTGCCTTCGGAATCACTCATCGTGGCAGCGGCACGTTTCTTTAACTCTCCGGCGAGGAATTGTTGATCGGTCAGGCCGAGATTCGAGATTTCCAGTAGGAACTCCTGGCTGTCCGAGATGCGCCGGATTCGAATCGTTTTCTCATCGGGGAACTCCAGGAACTCGGCGGCGATTTGAACTCCCTCCTTATTTGTGAACGTTCGAAAGTTACTGGCGAAGCAGGACCCGACCAGCATCAGCGAGCACGAAAGTGCGACCCAGCGGGACAGTATTGCTTGTTTCGCGTACGAATTCATTGGGTCGGGTGTAGAGCCTGAGTAAGACTATATATAGTTCCTACCAGACGACAAGTCGTCGCGTCAACGAGGGAGAGGCGTGGATCCAGGTGAGGACAGAATCTGGCTACCTCACCTGCCCAGTGCCGATTACGAGATACTTGTAGCTGCAAAGTTCCTCCAGGGCCATGGGGCCGCGTGCGTGGAGTTTGTCAGTGCTGATGCCGATTTCCGCACCGAATCCGAATTCGGCTCCATCGGCGAAGCGGGTAGAGGAATTCCAAAACACACAGGCGCTGTCGACTTCGAGTTGGAAACGCGCCGCAGCGTCTTCGTCAGCGGTGACGATGCAGTCGGAATGATGTGATCCGTAGTGATTGATGTGCGCGATGGCGGCATCAAGGTCATCAACGATTTTTACGGAAAGGATGTAATCGAGATACTCTGTGGTCCAGTCTTCTTCTTTCGCCGGGATGACGGAGCTGATACCAGCCAGTTCTTGAAACTTCTCGTCGCCGCGAAGCTCTACATTTTTCGCTGACAAATTCTGCGCGATTTGCGGCGCGAACTCGGCGGCGACATCTGCATGAATGAGCAGGGTCTCCATCGCGTTGCAGACGGAGGGCTTTTGCAGCTTTGCGTTGATGGCGATGGCTTCGGCCATGTCGAGATCTGCGGCCTTGTCGACGTAGGTGTGGCAGATGCCGTCGTAGTGTTTGATCACGGGCATGCGGGCCATGGAGACGACGGCCTCAATGAGCCCTGCTCCGCCACGCGGGATGATGAGATCGAGATAGGTATCCATCTCGGCGAGGTGACGGACGCTGTCGCGGTCGGTGAACGGGATCAGCTGGATGCTGTGATCCGGCAGACCGGCCCCGGATCCGCCTTCTTGAAGAGCCGCGGCGATGGCGAGGTTGGAGTGGATGGCTTCTTTTCCGCCACGTAAAATGGTCGCATTGCCGGTTTTAAAACAAAGCACGCCCGCATCGGCGGTGACGTTGGGCCGGCTTTCATAGATGATGCCAATGACGCCAATCGGAGTGCGCTGTTTACGGATGCGGAGGCCGTTCGGGCGCGACCATTCGCGGATGGTTTCGCCACTCGGGTCATGGAGCGCAGCCACTTCGCGGATACCATCGGCCATGGCACCGATGCGGTCGTGGTCGAGGCGAAGGCGATCCTTCATTGCATCGGTCAGGCCGTTTTCGTCGGCTGCCTCAAGGTCTTTCTCGTTGGCTGCGATGATCCCGGCTTCGGCACCCATGATGGCTTCGGCCATGGCAAGAAGGATGGCGTTCTTCTGCTCGCTGCTGAGTTTGGTCAACTCGTGTGCTGCTGCCCGGGCTTGCTTGCCCATTTCCCAGACTTGGTCGTGGATTTCTTCGGAGGTCATTTGGGGGGGAAGGAAGTAAAAGGTGAAAGCTTACAAGTGAAGAGTAGTAGCGCCTCGCGGGTCAATGTTCGCAATCCATACTGATTACTGATTACTGATTACTGATTTCCGCAGGACGGAAGCGGGTTCCAATACCCTTGCCGGCAACGAGTTCGGAAAGTTGCTCAGGTCTGAGGCCACTTGCGATGACAGTTTCGATGCCGGCAGTGACAGCGGATTGAACAGCCCCCAATTTGCTGGCCATACCGCCAACGGAAAGGTTGCCTTTTTCATCCCGGGCGAAACCAAGGACGGACTCAATGTCGTCGACCTCCGTGATCAACGTTCCCTCCGGGTCGAGGAGACCGTCGACGCTGGTGAGAAGGATGAGAAGATCGGCCTCGATCAGATTCGCGAGAATGGAAGACAGGATGTCGTTATCGCCGACCTTGAGCTCGTAGACCGAGACGGAATCGTTTTCGTTTACGATGGGTATGACGTGGCGATGGGAAAGGATGGCGTTGACTGTTGCGAGGACATTGCAGCTGCGGCGCTCGTCCTTGAGATCATCATGAGTCACGAGGAGTTGAGCGATTTTCAGCCCGTGATTCCCAAACTGGGTTTCGTAGAGATGCATGAGCCGGGCCTGTCCGGCGGCAGCGCAGGCTTGCAGCATGTCAGTCGCAGTGGGGCGCTCGGTCAGGCTAAATGTGGACATTCCAGCGCCGACAGCACCCGAGGTGACAACGACGCATTCGTTGCCAGCAGCATTGAGATCGGCGATCGCCTGAGTCAGCCGGGCGATCATGGCATGGTGGATCTCACCCGTTGAACTGCGAGTGAGAACTCCGGTGCCAATTTTGATGACAATCCGTTTACCTGTCTTTCCTTCTACCATGATGCGAGGGGCGGGACGATATTCCCCGGTGTGGAGGGTGTAAAGAGTCGTTTTCGGGCTTCGGACGTACGGTTATCGCTTGCGAATCGTGGTTGTAGGCAACATCTTAGCCGCCCTCGGTCAATCGATCGTTGGTAGCGACCAGCGCGGTCGGAAAAGGCGCCCATAGTAAAATGGATATTACGTCGGCCTCCGGAGCCGAAGGTCCAGGTTCGATTCCTGGTGGGCGTACGTTCCGCAAAACGGAGCGTTCTTAATCTTATTCCCACTCTCTGCACAGCTACGTGCCATCCAACTGTAGAACAGGTGCCTGCCCTGTTTGCGTGGGCCAGGAGACGTTCGAGAATGTTCTGCATTGCTTTTCATTCCGTTGGCTACTCCCCTCGCAGTTCGTCGAGCGCGGCCAAAATCTCTGCCGGTTCTGCCCGCAACGTGTAATCCGCCTCCGCAAATGCATACGCGACCGTGCCGTCCTGACCGATGACATAAGTCGCGGCGAGCGGGAGTTCGTTATCCTTCGCATCGGCGCCGTTGTATTTTTTCATGCTGAAAAAATTGCCGTAAATTTCGGCAACTTCCGGAGTCAGCTCGAACACGAGTGCGTAATCACGAGCGACTTCCAGATTTTGGTCGGAAAGCACTCTGAATCTCAGCCCGTTCTTTTCCGTGGTGCTGAGCGACTTATCCGGCAACTCGGGTGATACTGCGATCAGTTGTCCGCCCAGTTCTTCGATTTGGGGCAAAATCCGCTGATAAGCAGCCAGTTGAATGTTGCAATACGGACACCATCCTCCGCGATACCAGGTCAGAACGACCGGCCCCTTTTCGAGCTCTTTTGAAAGCGTGACCTCCTCACCTTTCGCGTCCATCAGGGTGAAGTCAGGTGCCATACCCCCCTTAGCCAGAGCTTTTTGGACGATTCCAGATTCCGCGACAGCATCGATGCCTTCGGCGTAGGCTTTCATTTTTTCGGGTGCTGCATTGGCGCGGCTCTTTGCTTTCTGAGCGTCAATCTCGGCTTGTAGGGACGGGACCTCTTCGGAAAATGCGGAGGACACAAGTGAGAGCGTCAGACAGCAAACTAGGAATTGTTTCATTGCCACGGAGACGATACAACGAAGCTGGGCTTACGCCCATCTTTCAGCTGATCACTTTTGCCAAATACTGACCCGTTAGCGATTCTGAATTCGCAGCGATCTCCGGCGGCGTTCCTTCTGCTACGATCATTCCTCCTGCATCGCCACCTCCCGGGCCGAGGTCGATGACCCAATCGGCACATTTGATGACATCGAGATTGTGCTCGATCACGATGAGCGAATTTCCCTGATCCCGCAGTCGGTAGAACACCTCCAGCAACATCGCGATGTCGGCAAAGTGCAGGCCGGTGGTTGGCTCGTCTAAAAGATAAACTGTCCGGCCGGTCGCGGTTTTCCCCAGTTCAGAAGCTAGCTTCACCCGTTGCGCCTCGCCGCCGGATAGAGTTGTAGCCGATTGGCCAAGCCGGACGTAGCCGAGTCCGACATCGTCCAGAGCTCGGAGTTGCTGCGAGATTTTCGGAATTTTCTGGAAGAATTTCCGGGCCTCAGCGACGGTCATCTCCAGCACATCGGCGATGCTCTTTCCGCGGTAGGTTACATCCAGTGTTTCGCGGTTGTAGCGGCGGCCATTGCACGATTCACAGGTCACGTAGACGTCGCTTAGAAAGTGCATGTCGATTTTGATGAGGCCGTCGCCCTGGCATGTCTCGCAGCGGCCTCCAGCGACGTTGAAGCTGAATCGCCCCGGCTCGTAGCCTCGAGCCCGCGAGGCCGGTAGCTGCGAAAAAAGATCTCTGATCGGTCCAAAGACCCCGATGTAAGTCGCCGGATTCGAACGTGGACTTCGACCGATGGGCGTCTGATCGATCACGATGACTTTATCGACGTGATCCATCCCTTCGATGCGCTCGTGTTCCCCCGGCTTCTCTTTGCTTTGGTGAAAGTGACGGAACAGGGCGCGGCGGAGGATGTCGTCGACGAGGGTTGATTTCCCGCTTCCGGAAAGACCGGTCACGCAGACGAATTTTCCCAGTGGAAATGAAGCATCGATGTTTTTGAGATTGTGATGCTTCGCGCCTACAACCCGAAGTTCCCGGGTTTCTGAATCGATTGTAATGGGGTGGGGGATTTCGATTTTTTCCCGACCGGAAAGGAAGGCCCCGGTGATGGATTTTGGATTCGCGATGACTTCTTCGGGAGTTCCCTGAGCGAGCAATTCGCCGCCGTTCTCTCCGGCGCCAGGACCTAGATCGAGCAGATGCTCGGCAGCCCGGATAGTGTCCTCGTCGTGCTCGACCACAATGACTGTGTTACCGATGTCGCGCAGGTGCCGCAGTGTTTCGATCAGCCTCTCGTTGTCAGCCTGGTGCAACCCGATGCTTGGTTCGTCGAGCACGTAGAGTACGCCGGCCAGACCGGCACCAAGTTGGGTGGCGAGACGGATACGCTGGCTCTCACCGCCGGATAAGGTTCCGCTTTGACGATTCAGACTGAGATAGCCGAGGCCAACAGTATTGAGAAAAGCGAGGCGCTTGCGGATCTCGTTCAGCACTTCGGTGGCGTAGGTCGCCTGGAGATCGGAAAGGCGGACCTCGTCGAGCCATGCCAGCGCGGCGTCGATGCTCAAGCCGGTGAATGCCTCGATCGAAAGCGGCGTTGTTTTATGGTCGAGCGTGATGGAGAGAATTTCGTCCTTGAGCCGTCGCCCTTCGCAATCGGGACAGGGCTTCGCCGACATGAAACGCCGCACGTTGCGCTTCGTCATCTCGCTCTTGGTCGTGGCGAGCAACCGCACTGCCTGCGTCGCCAATCCCTCGAATGAGTCATCGCCGTAGAGGAGGGCTTTTTTGAAATCCCGGCTCAGGCTGCGGATCGGTGAATCGGGATCGGCAGAATACGTCGTCGCGAGATCGCTGATAGCACGCTGGTGGAAACCTTTGCGCTTTTTCGAACCACTCCACCAGGTCTTGATCCCGCCATTGTTGATCGATTTGTCAGGATCGGGAACCATCAGCTCAGCATCAGGGACGAGATGCGTGCCGAGGCCATGGCATGTGGGGCAGGCACCAAGGTGGCTGTTGAAGGAAAAGTGCTTGGGCGTCAGCTTCGGCAGGGAAAAGCCCGTCTCCGGATTGGTATAGTTGAAAGTGAAATCGTGCTGTTCATAGTCTTCAGAATCCGGTGGCTGCACCAGAACGGAGACTCGATTTTCCGAAACCTTTTGTGCGACCTCGAGCGAGTCCGCAAGACGACTGCGGATGTCTTCGCGCACGACGAGCCGGTCGATCACGATGTCCGCCGACTCTGCTTTAGGCTTCTCCGGCAATTCTTCAATTTCGACAAGCTTCCCATCCAGCCGTGCCCTCAGAAATCCTTGCACGCGGTAACGCTCCAGGACGTCCTTCAGTTTTTCGCCCTTCTCCTGAACTGCCGGAGCGAGCAAGATGACGCGCGTTCGTTCGGGGAATGCGGTGATGACATCGACGATGTCTTTGACTGTATGGCGAACGAGTGGCGTGCCTGTTTCCGGATCGTGCGGCTGCCCGAGCGCGGCGTAGAGGATTCGCAGATAATCGTAGATTTCCGTCGCTGTAGCAATCGTCGAACGCGGATTTGGCTGCGAACTGCGTTGCTCGATTGCGATGGCAGGAGTGAGTCCCTCGATGAAATCGACGTCCGGTTTTTCCAGCTGATCGAGAAATTGTCGCGCGTAGGCAGAGAGCGATTCCACGTAGCGTCGCTGGCCCTCCGCGTAGAGTGTGTCGAACGCGAGCGATGATTTTCCCGAACCCGAAACTCCCGTAATGACAACGAAGCGGTTGCGCGGGATTTCCAAATTCAGGTTTTTCAGGTTATGCTGGCGGGCCCCCTGAATTTTTATCATCGCGTTATCGCCCATATGGAAGGTCGTTCGGAACGTAAGTTCACAACATTAAGGAATATAGCAACGCCGCAACCCGAGTCTCGGGTCGACGATGGCGAAGTGCGCATTCTCGTCATTCACCCGGTTGCAGCGACTACGCGCCTCGTTCGCGAGACGATGGAGAGTTTTACCGACGTAAAAGTCGACGCGACGGCTGATCCGCTGCACGGATTCGAGATGGCGTTGCAGAAAAATTACCGACTCTTCCTCTTTGCGATGCAAATGGATGAGCTGAGTGGGTCCATGCTTTATGAACTCATTTCAAAGGCATACACTTCCGGGAGAGGCCCAAAGAAAATCGCCCCGGGCGTAGTCTTCATTCGGGAAAAAGAAGATCCCAAGTTTCCGGACGAACTCGCGCGCGATGTTCGGGTGAAAGATGTGCTGACGAAGCCGCTGCGGATAGACCGATTGCTTAAGCCGATCGCCGGGATCACCGAAGTGCGCGATCCGACTGCGGGAAATTAGCGCCTCTTCCCCAGACGCGAGAATACCACTTCCGCACCTGCCGCTTTGGTGTGGTAGACGAATTCCATCAGTTCGCCGAGTCGGCCGCCGGGGAAACCGTCGCTTTTTTCCACGAACCAATGCAAATATTCGTAGGGCAGCGCGTAGAGCGGGCGGTGGATGTACCGGCCGAACGGCATTCGGTAGACTTCCAGGTCAGCCAGATTTTCGGCCAACTCCCGCCGCATCACCTCGGACGTATCGATTTCCTCGCGCGGTTCACTCATCGAATCGATAGCAGTAATCCGGACCGATCTCGCCCGATTCGTTAAAAACTACGCCTTCACTCTCAAGGAGACGTCGCTTCTTCGAGATTGGCGCGCCTTCACGTTCGCCCTGGAATCCCCCGATGGTCAGGTCGCTTTTCACCACACGGTGACATGGAGTGTCCGGTGCGAAAGGGTTGCGCTTCAGCGCCTGGCCAATCGCCTGAGCCGATGCGCAGGAAATATAATTTCCCAGCAACCCGTAAGTTGTCACCTTTCCGCGCGGAATCAGCTGGAGGGCATCATAGACCTTGTTTTCGAATGAAGTGGGAGACCGTAGCGATTCCATGATCTTTGACACCTTAGCGATTCTCTTGAGCGTCTGCAATTGCCGACTTTCCTCGCGCCGGATACTCTCTATGTTTCGTCGTGCTTCTCGATTGGATCCAGCCTCTTTTCCCCTCTGTCAATATCGCTGCGATTTTGATCTATGCGATTTTGGTAGGAACTGTTTTGGCGTTTTTTCGGGAGTGGGGTCCGCCCGATGTTGTCGCTCTAGCTGCGATGGGCGCGACTCTTGTTCTTGGTGTCCTGCCGCTGACGGATTTGGTGGAAAATGGCGTCGTCCTAGAGCGCGGATTACTCAGTGTTTTCAGCAATGGTGCACCGATTACGATTGCCTGCATGTTCGTGCTCAGTGCCGGTCTGGAGCGCACCGGTGCCATCGATACCATTGGCCGATTTTTCTCAAAAATTGCGGGAAAAAGCGAACTGCGCGTCCTTCTCGTCATGATGACCATGGTCGCCGTGCTCTCTGCGTTCGTGAACAACACGCCGATCGTGGTTGTTTTTCTCCCCATCGTTCTCGCACACGCCCGCGCCGTAAATTTGAAGGCTTCGAAGCTGCTGATCCCGCTGTCATTTGCTTCCATTCTTGGAGGCACCTGCACCCTGACCGGTTCGTCGACCAACCTTATCATCGATGGCGTCGCACAGGAATACGGACAACCCGCGTTCGGCATGTTCGAAATGACTAAGCTCGGCATCGTTTACACGGTGGTTGGTTTCCTTTATCTTCTTCTGGTCGGCAGAAAGCTGCTCCCGTCACGCTCATCGCTCTCAGAGCTGATTGATCCCAACGCTTCTCGCGAAGTTCTGACGCAGTTTCAAGTTGAGCCGGGTTCGCCGCTGGTTGGAAAAACACTCGTCGAGACGCTGTTAAAGAAACATCCTAAAGCGCAAGTGCTGGAAGTTCGTCGACGGGGCAGGTCGCTCGACACTCCGCTCGATGAATTGATCGTCCATGAGAAGGATCGCTTGCTTCTCGTTATCCACGGTCAGGCCTTCAAACAAATCAAGGAGGAAGGTGGTGTGCGATTCGAGGGGCAGGACGAGCTCAATCTGACCCATTTGGAGACCCGGGAACTCAAAATGTTGGAGGGCATCGTCGGGGCGCAATCATCGATGGTTGGAAAGACGCTCAAGCAAATCGGATTCAGGCGAAACTTCGGTATCAACGTTCTTGCGATTCACCGCCAGGGAGTGAATCTGAAAGACGATCTTAATACGGTGACGCTGGCTTTTGGTGACACCCTTTTCATGGAAGGGCCACCCGACGCTTTCAACCGGGTTCAAAAGGAGAAAGATTTTGTCAGTATTTCCGAAACTCCCGAACTTTCGGTAAATCGGAAGAAGGTCTGGATCGGTTTGGGAGTAATCCTGGCCTTCGTCCTGGGCGCCTCCTTGAATGGAACGGATTACAAAATTTTCGACATTCCTGCGCTCGCGATTCTGGCAGCACTCGGAATGATCCTATCCCGCTGCGTCAGCGCTCAGCAGGCCTACGAAGCGGTCCAGTGGAATATCGTCTTTCTTATTTTCGGCATGCTCGCGCTCGGTCTGGCCATGGACCAAAGCGGAGCTGCGCAGCAACTGGTCAACGGAATCATGGCTCTCTGTGGCGATTTCTCGCCCTTTGTGATTTTAGCTATCGTCTATTTGCTTAGTTCGACTTTGACCGAGTTGATCAGTAATAATGCTGTGGCGGCGCTGTTGACGCCGATCATCATCGGTATTGCCGACAAGGTTAGCTATGCGGGCGAAGTCGGTGTCGATCCGCGCCCTTTCCTCGTCGCTTTGATTTTTGGATGCAGCGCGAGCTTTGCGACCCCAATCGGCTATCAAACGAATACCTACGTTTATGGAGCAGGCGGATATAAATTCACCGACTTCCCCAAAGTCGGGGTGCCGCTGAATCTGTTGCTTTGGATCGTGGCCTCAATTCTGATTCCGATCTTCTGGCCGTTTAGGTGAGGCGTCCAAATTTTGATCGACTTGGAAGCCCGGACAGATCAAGAATGAGCGCACCATGAACGAGACCACCATCACTGACATCAACATTCCCTTCGGCCGCATGGTCGCCATTATTTTGAAATGGATGCTCGCATCTATTCCAGCGATCCTGCTGATGTACCTCTTACTCGGAATCATCGCCCTGATCTTCATGGCGATCTTCGGCGGCGTGCTCGGTCTGACCGGCGCTGGACTTGAGATGCTGGAAAATCTCGACTCTTCTAAATCCGGGCAATAAGTGTCGTGCTGAGCGGGTTTTTTTCGGAAAGTATGAAGAGAGAAGCCGAACAAGACGCAGCGGGAGATCCCGGTAATCTTCAAGAAGATCATCGTGTGGCCCCTTCCCGACCGGCACTGCCTACAGCGGGATTGTTAGGGCTTGTCATGTTGGTTGTGGTTGTAACAATGTTCGCGTATTCAGTGGTCGAGAAGAAACTCAAGACTTCGGGAACTGCGTCCAGCGTGTCAGAGGATTGGACCAGTTTCACTGCCATGCCAGATGATGCGAAACTGTTCGGCGGTAAGTTTTATCGGCTGTTTCCGGGGGGAATCCCGTGGACCGAAGCGAAAATTCAGAGCGAGCGGATTGGAGGCCATCTCGCGATGGTTAAGGACCAGGAGACTGCGGACTTCTTCAGAACGGTAAAGAGGCCTGGCCAGCGCGTCTGGCTCGGAGCGACTGACGTGGTCGAGGAGGGCGACTGGCGCTGGGTCGACGGTACGAAAGTGGAATTCGACAACCGGGCGACGAATCAACCCCACAATCTCGCCGGTGCTGAGCATTACATGGAGTTCTCGATCAAAGGCACTTTCAACGATGTCGGTCTGGAAGGCCCTGCCGGTTGAAAAATCACGGCTTCATCTGCGAGTGGGCTCGGCCGGAAGAGTGAGGCATACCGCCACCTCACGCTGAAAAATTCCTTCATCACGCGGTTTTCGCAAGTCGGGGAGTTGCGTCATCCTTCCCGCTTCAACGACCTATGAAAACTCGATTTAGATTCTCAACTCTCGCGGCCCTTTGTCTGTTGGCGGTGTTCTCTGTAATTGGTTTTACCGCCCAGGAAACCTCCAAGAAGGTTTCTGCCTCGAAAAAACAAACCGGCAACAAGTCCAGCGCAGGGATGCCACCCACGGATCCCGGGCGCGATCCGCGTCAGCAGAACAAGCGCGATGCGAAGCATGAGGAAATCGACAGTCCGGTTCCGGAGAGTGATCCCGAGCTTGCCAAGTATGGGATCTTCGCTGCCGAAGCTCCGAATCCCGGGAAGGGTGAACCGGTCGTTACGACCCTGCCGCTGGAGCTGAAGAAGGGCGACCGCATCGCCTTCATCGGGAACACACTTTTTGATCGCGCTCAGAATTTCGGTTGGTTCGAGTCTTATCTATACCTTGCGCACCCAGACGATGATCTTGTGATCCGCAATTTCGCGTGGTCCGCTGACGAAGTCGATCTGCAACCGCGGCCGGACAACTTCGCGACGGTGAAGCAGCATCTCACCCGCGAGAAGGTTGACGTGATTTTCGCCGCCTTCGGCTACAACGAGAGCTTCGCCGGACTTGAAGCCATCGATTCGTTCAAGGCGCGACTCACGACGTGGTTGATCGATTTGAAAACGAGCGTGTTCAACGGTGAGTCCGGGCCGCGCATTGTGCTGGTGTCGCCCATTGCGAATGAGAACATCGAGAACATCCCCGCAGCTGACCTGAACAATGAGCGCCTCGGAGCTTACGTCGCTGCCATGAAGGAAGTCGCCGCTGAACAGAAAGTGGGCTTCGCCGATGTGTTCGCCGCGACCGAATCGGCGCTGGATGATGAGAATTCGGCTCTAACAATCAATGGGGCTCACTTGACTGAAGAGGGCTATCACGTTTTTGCCGATGCGCTTTTCAGCGAAGCTTTTGGCAAATCGGCACCAGATCCGAACGAGGAGCTCCGCTCAGTTGTCATCGACAAGGACCGCCAGTTTTTCCGCCGCTACCGACCGCTCAATACGTTTTATTACACCGGGGGGCGAAGCAAAACCTACGGCTATCTTGATTTCCTTCCCGCGATGCGAAACTACGGAATTCTTACGGAGAATCGAGAAGTTCGGGCATGGGATATCGCAAAGGGAAAGACATTCGGCGACACACCGATCGACGATTCCAACCTCCCGCCGCTCGGTCCGGTGATCGAATCGAAAGGTGCCAATGAATGGCTCTCACCAGCCGATGAGTTGAAAGCCTTTCGGGTTGACCCGCGATTCGAGGTCAATTTGTTCGCAAGCGAGGAGGAGTTCCCGGAAATCGCCTGTCCCATCACCATGCGGTGGGATGCGAAGGGCCGACTCTGGGTCAGTTGCTCGACCACTTATCCGCATACCTATCCCGGAACCCCTCCGAATGACAAAATCGTTATTCTCGAAGACACGGACAACGACGGCAAAGCCGACAAGTCGACCGTCTGGGCCGACGATGTCCACATCCCGCTTTCCTTCGAGCTGTATAAAGACGGCATCTTTGTTTCCGAAGAGCCTTCCCTTTCACTTCTGCGCGACACCGACGGTGACGACAGGGCCGATTCACGCGAGCAAGTGTCGACCGGCTACGGCACCGAGGACTCGCACCACGCTCTCCACGATTTCGTTTGGACTCCGGACGGCGAGCTTCTCTTTCGTGAATCGATTTTTCACAACTCGCAGGTCGAGACGCCCTACGGTCCGATTCGGGCGAAAAACTCGGCCTGGTTTCAGCTGCGTCCTGAGACTCAGAAGCTTGTCACCTTTGGGGCCTATCCGAATACCAACCCCTGGGGAGTCACGTTTGACGACTGGGGAAACCATGTGGCGAGTCATCCCATTTTCGCGACCGCCTTTCAAGCTACCAATCCGCCCTATCCTGAGCAGCATCCGAAAGCGGTTGATATTCCAGCCTACTCCGGCGTCTGCGGACACGAGTTTGTCGACTTCCCGATGTGGCCCGAGGAAATGCAGGGCGGCTTTGTTAAAGTCCGCTACAAGCCGACCAATCGCGTCGAGTTCCATAAGTGGGTCGAGCATGAGGATCATTTTCAGGAGGAATATGTCTTCGACCTGATCTTTTCAGAGAATCTCAGCTTCATTCCTGTCGATCTGAAGTACGGCCCGCGCGGAGCCATGTATGTCTGTGACTGGTACAATCCGATCAAGGGGCACGCTCAGTATTCCCTGCGCGATCCGCGACGCGATCGGAAAAGCGGGCGCATCTGGCGCATCGTGCCGAAAGGTGTCGAACTCCAGGATCCGCCGAAAGTCGCCGGAGCCACGATCCCTGAGTTGCTCGACAATCTGAAGCGTCCGGAATATCGCCATCGCTATCGCACACGTCGCGAGCTGCGTGACGCTTACCCTGCAGACGAAGTGGCCGCTGCGACAGACGCGTGGCTGGCAAGCCTGGATGAGTCCGACGAGCGCTACCGTCATCACCAGGTCGAGGCGATGTGGCTCTTCCGCAGTATCGGGGGAAGCCGGCCCGATCTAGTGGCAGAGTTGGTTGAGTGCGACAATCACCACGCCCGCGCTGCTGCGACGCGCATGCTTCGCTATCCGGCGGGCGACTCTGGACGGCCGCTGTGGCAGGCTGGACTCGCTGACAATGGACTCCCGCTCGACCGCAACCTTGCTCTGCTGGAATCCGCGGCCAATGACGAGAATGGAATCGTCCGGGTTGAAGCTGTCAATGCCGCCAGTTACATTGGCACCCGCGAAGCGCTCGAAGCCATCACGGGAGTCTTCGACAAACCCATGGAGACTCATCTCGCTTACGCGACGACCTGTGCTCTCGGCTCCGAGGCTCTGGTGAATTTCTGGAAAAACGATGCCGCCTTTCTCGCGGCTCATCCCAAGATGGCGGAGTTTGTCAAAGCCGGTAAGCGATCCGAAATCATTACCAAAGGCATCGACAAGCCGACGAAGGAGCAGAAGAAATTTGATCGACACAAGAATCTTGCGGACGTTGTGATCGGCTGCATTCCCGAGCGGCTCATGTTCGACAAGACAGAGTTTACAGTGAAAGCCGGACAACCGGTGAGATTGACTCTTATCAACCCTGACGCAACCCAGCACAACCTCGTCATCGTAGAAGCGGGCGCACTCGAAGAAGTTGGTATGGCCGGCAATGAAATGGCGAAAGATCCCAGTGGCTTTTCGAAAGGGTTTATCCCCGATTCACCGAAGATCTTGCACCACACGAAGTTGCTCGAACCTGACACGGCTGAGGCGCTGCGTTTCATCGCGCCGAAGAAGCCCGGCGTTTATCCCTATCTCTGCACTTTCCCTGGGCACTGGGTGGTGATGAAAGGGGATATGGTCGTTGAGTAAACAGGGGGTAGTCGATGACCTGACCCTGTTGAGTCGAAGAGGGAATGGAGGGGCAAGTTCGGTTTTGCCCGCATGGAAGGTTTGGTGCCGATGACACGGTAGATTGTTCGCGGTCGAGGCGGAGCTCGACCCTCCAGCTTGCATTTAGACTCTTTTTTTGAAATGATCGCCATTATCAGAACGAGCGTCAGCCTTCTATTCCCATTCAGCTTTTGTTGCCTATCTGCCGGGGCGCAAGTGCTGCCGGATTTTGTCGAGATTCCAACTCCCGGAAAGCGCGCTCTCGTCGCTGCGCCGGAATATATTGATACCGATGTCCGCCACGTTGTTTACCTGCCACCGAATTGGATGCCGGACAAAAAGTGGCCGGTGATCGTGGAATACACGGGCAACTACGCGCCGACTCTCGGATCGACGGGTGAGATCGAGGATGCGGGTCTGGGATTTGGCGTCTCTGGCGGAGAGTGTATCTGGGTCGTGCTGCCGTATGTGAGCGAGAGCAGAAAGCATCACGAAGTGAAGTGGTGGGGTGACGTGGATGCGACGGTGGAATATGCCAAAAAGAACGTGCCGAGAATTTGTGAGCAATTCAGCGGCGATGCCGATGCCGTGGTCGTCTGCGGTTTCTCGCGCGGAGCGATCGGCACGAATTTCATTGGGCTTCACGATGATGATATCGCAAAGCTGTGGTGTGGATTTCTAACGCACGATCACTACGATGGAGTCAGAGAATGGGGGGGGACCGATTGGGGGACGCCTCTGAAAAAGTATCGCAACGAGGCGGCAGAGCGATTGCGCCGGATCGGGGATCGACCGGTGTTGGTTTCTCAGAATGGAAGTGCCGCAAAGACCCGCGAATATTTGGAGGAAGTAATACCTGTAGAAAATTTCACATTCCTCGATGTACCGGTTCCCGCAATTTTCGGCGATTTTCCGAATGAAATCGCAATTCATCCGCACACAGACCGCTGGCTTTTGAAAGAGAGCCCCGCTCGAAACACAGTCCGCGAGTGGTTCACGGCTGCCGTGGGTCGCCTTTGATCTTGAATAAGCCGAGGCCAATACCTAAAACTTTACGAACACTCAATACATCGATGGAAATAAACGAAATCTCTTTCTCCTGCTATCCCGTGACAGATATGCCCCGTGCGCGGGAATTCTACGAAGGCATCCTCGGGCTCAAAGCGACGATGGACCATGAAATGGAGGGCGGTCATTGGGTAGAGTATGATATCGGGGCCGGGACGCTGGCGATCGGCGTCGCTCAGGGAATGAATCCAAGTAAGGATGGATGTAGCGTCGCGCTGGAAGTGGACGATTTCGACAAGGCGATTGAGGAGCTACAGGCTGCCAGTGTGGAATTCAATTTCGGTCCGATTGAGACGCCCGTTTGCCACATGGCGTTCGTTCGCGATCCCGATGGAAACTCTGTTGGCATCCACAAGCGCAAGCCTGGTCCCGCGTAGAATCGTGTGGGCGGTTTTACTTCCTCCGGACGGTGCTCTGTTCTAACAAGCAATATCAATGAGAGCTGTCTTCTGTTCACTTATTCTCGCAGTGCTTCAAGCGCAGCTCTATGCCCAAACCGTTCAGCCGGAGGCTGACAACGCGAAGGCTGTGTTTGAAAAGGAGGTCGCGGTGATACGTTCCAATGGGGTGGAGGCGACGCAGCAAGCGGAGTTTGAGAAAGTCCGGACAAGATATGAGCAGGCTTTGAGGACGCTGATGAAAGACCTGGCCGATGCTGAAAGGATCGACGAAGCGCTGGCAGTTCGGGATATAGCGAGGGCGGTCGTCGACATGAAACAGTCCGATGTCGTTGTCGTCGAGGAGGTGATTGCGACGGTGTCTTCTCCTTCCGGAAATCGTCCCGGACGGCTTCGCGGATTCGGAAGGAAAGCAGGAATGAAACCTTATACTGCGATGTTCGATCTATCGCCGCTCCAGCAGTATGAAGACTATGTTGATATCGCCGGAGATCTTAATGGGCTGACGTTTTTGCGGCAGAATGGCGACGTGTTGGATCACGAAGGAAAAATCGTTGGGAAGGGGGCGGTGAAAATCTTTCCGTCCGGATTTCTGGATAAGGAAGGCGTTTATCACTCGCTGGCTGCGAAGAGTGTTTCGCTGGATGTGCAGCCGGTGATGCTATCAGATGGGTTTGCGAAACGCCGGCTCACGGTGAATCCGGGCGGAGATTTGTTTGCTTCGGGGGAGGACTATGAGAAGGGGCTTCGAAAGGTTCCGGAGCGCGCGCGAAAAGGAGTCAGAAAAATCGCTCTGTTTTGGGAAACTGATAACGTGTTGACCGCCAACGGAGATTTAATCCGGTGGGGCAAGAAGGGTGAAATAAAGGTTCCCGAGACGATCCAGTCGGGGATCGCAACATTTTCTATTAGTCGCAGCAACTCCGCGTTCGTGCTGACAAAAAGCAACGACCTGCTGACATTGAGCGGCAAGCCCCATGGCCTTTGGCCGGGCAAAGCCAAAAACATTATCACCGGTGGCTTGATGTGGGCTGTTCTGGATATGGAGGATCGCTGGCACGTATTTTTCAATCAAGATAAAGAGCCGTTGGGGAATGAAGTGGAGACGTTGGAGGCCGTCATGAATCGTAGCGAAACGATCGACGTACAGTTTTATCTCCGAAATCCCGGGTCGAAAAACCCATCGAGGTCCAGCTACGCGCTGTGGATCGAGGATGTCGGAGCGCCCGAACTAAATCTTGAGGATGTGAAAGAGTTGACCGGTAAGCCTGCCGGGCCAAAGAAACCGGGAGTGGGCTTCTTTGGCATCCCGATCGAGTGAGCCGCGACGGGTAAGATTTAACCCTGTTGACTGCCCAAGCTAATCCTGTTGGGTCTCGCTCTTTTCAAACCCGCAAGGCTGTTCGTAAGTGCGGGATTGCAACAAGCTTCGGATTGCGGTTGAATCGCGGTCATGATCAGAAATATCTCGCGTCGTCTTGGTCTGAAATTTCTATCGCTCGGTAGTTTGCCGGGGCTGGTGGGTAAGCCTGAAGTTTTCGCCCAAAGTGCTGACGACGAGAGCAAGCCGGAGCGAATTGATCGTTGGGACAAGACTCCTGATCGTGTCTGGCTGGGTGGTGAATTTTGGGCGAATCCGATGGAGGACTGGGTTGTCGAGGACGGCTGGGCGACCTGCGCTACGACGGCGGCTGGCAGGAATGTGCATTCACTGGTGCAACGAATACACGATGCAAACGGAAGCTTCGAAATGTCGGTGCGAGTGGCTGGCGATGCGGGCTTGAAAGGTGGTGCGGGTTTTCGCATCGGGGTTCGCAGCGAGATCGATGAGTACCGCAGCAACTGCTTTGCGAAGAACGGGCTCGATGTTGGAATCCGCAGAGCTAAGGGTGAGAGAGCAGATGAAATTTTCATCGGCAAAGAAAGTTCGTCCACCGAAGGATTGCCGACTCCATACGAGGTGCGGCTTGTATTGAAGGGTGAACCTGCCGGGAACCGTTATCGTCTCAAGCTAAGTGCTTTTTCGCCGGACGGCTCGCAGCTGGGCACTGTCTCGCACATGGTGAATCCGGAGGGCGTCGTCGGAAACGTAGCGTTGGTCAGTCAGTATACAGGGCCGGAAAGCCGACCCGGAGATGGATCAGGCGGCTATCGATTCACGGATTGGCGGGTTGGGGGAGATGCGTTTGTTCGCCTACCCGAGCAGAGATTCGGACCGATTCTGTGGTCGATGTATTCTCTGAGTGACTCGCG